>Ga0098043_1000212_pt1 | contig 19482 bp, 20 predicted proteins | sample 9B_taG_FD_92581 | JGI IMG/M metagenome (GOLD analysis project Ga0098043, IMG submission 92581) | Marine viral communities from the Subarctic Pacific Ocean - 9B_ETSP_OMZ_AT15188_CsCl metaG | ecosystem: Environmental > Aquatic > Marine > Oceanic | place: Subarctic Pacific Ocean | collected 2015-01-10 | reverse complement strand
GTAGTCAAATCACCTGATGAATCAAATCCTAGTGTTTTACCAGCTCTTGTAGTAGCATTGTCTGTAAAGTCTGATGATGATATTGTATTAGTTCTTGATACTTTAAATGACCTGTCTACCTGCTCTTGTAACTCTTGTATAGCAGCAAGGTTCTTGTCAAATGCACCCTCTACAGAATCTGCTGTAAATGGGTCGTTTTCTACTAAGTCAAGTGTTTGTGTCTGTGTTGTATTTCTTCTTATAACTACTGTTTCTGTAGATGTAGGTATATGTCCAGATTCAAAGACTACATTACCACCTGTTGCATTTCCTGCACCAGTTACTGTATAATGTGTAGTAAGGGTTTTTACAGTCTCTGCACCAGTAGATGACCTAATAATAACCTGTATATCTGCATCTGCAGCTATCTTAAACTGGTATGCAAAGGTATCGCTAGACCCGTCTCCACTGTAACTATTCTTAATTATTGTTGTTGATATTGCCATTTTCTATCCTCATTATTTTATCATTTATTGTCATTTAGTTCAAACCTTTTGATTTTAATTGTTTTATTAATTTCTTTTGGTCTTTAATTTTTTGGTTTGCTCTTTTTGCTATTTCATTTATCGTTAAATAAAGCCTATCAATAGCATCTCTTTTGTCATTATCACTTAAAACCTTAGTTTTAGAGGTGCTTATTTGCTCTATCAATTTTCGCAAATCACTTATAGTTTGTGCTTCACCCTTTACCTGTTCATATATTAAATATTGCATATCTTTCCTAAGTTTTTCTGCTTCTGCAAACTCACCAGATTCAAGCAATTCTTCTCTAGTCATGTATGCTTGTTTAGTTTTTTTAAATTCATCATAAAAATTAGATACATGACTTGATTGATTATTTGGACTTCTAACAAAAAATGCTTTTAAGATTGGTATGTCATTTACATTTGACATCCAACCATCTGACCATATATCAAAAACATCTCTGTCTGGGTCTAGTCCTTTTACTGTAGCATTAATAATTTTATTTACATTTGTTCCTAAACCACCTGTCCAACCTCTTACAAAGTTATCTAAAAACATAGGAGAGAAATCAAAAGGTAATACATCTACTAAATATTTAGCTAATTCTGAAGTTTCTTCTGTTACTTGATATTCTGGTAAAAGATTTTTTTTGCTTTCTGGCACTATGCTAAAGCCTGTAAAGAAACTATGATTTGCACTAGCTTCTAAAATTGGTGCTAACATAGTAGGCATAGTAACAAGATTCATTTGCCCTTGGTGCAGAGCATAATCTAATAAATAATCAGTAATTATATCAGGGTCTTTTTCTTTTATAGAATCTAATACCTTATTCATAGATGTACCCATTAAATGTCCAGCTTCCCAAGGTACAGGAAATCTTAAAAAAGTAGGTTCATCTGTACCAAAAGCACCAAACTTATGTAATGGAATATTAAAGAAACTATCCTTTTCATATTCTGTAAGTGCATCATATGCTGGGTCATCATTGTTTACCATCCATAGTGCAAAAGTTGGTACTGTAATAAACATGGCTAATGTGCCTAAAGTTTTACCAGTTCTGTCTCTTAATGCTGTATAAAGTTTTTCATAACCTCTTAATCTAGCATTAAAGAAAGCTGACATTTGGTTTATAGCCATAGTAGAATGTCCACCTTTTGCAAAGTCTATTAAATCTCTAGCTTCAAAACCTGCTCTTTGTGCTTGTTCTCTAGGTGTCATAGTTTGATTTCTTCTGTAACCAGCTTTTCTGTCAAAAAAACTTGGTTCTTGTCTGCTATATTTTCTTAATTTGTCTAGGGTAATTCTAAATTCACCAACCCTAGCCATGTTTTCACCAACACTTCCTATAGTTCTAAGTACATCTAATGTGCTTTCCCATTTACTTTCAGGTACTTGATTTCTATAATTACGACCTGAGTTAAATTCAGTAATTAATTTTGGGTCTAAATAATTTTTATTCATTCTTAAAAATGCACTTGTACCACCACCTGTTGCTATGTATTGTGTCATATACTCATTGCCAGATAATCCTTTTTGCTGTCTTATATAGTCATCAAACATAGCTGCTGCACCTTTGACTGTTGCTACAAAAGGTATATGATAATTTTTGCTAACGGCTGCTACCATTAGTGCATCTCTAAATAAGTTCTTAACAAAAAACTCAGGAGTTAAAGTAGCACCAAATCTTAAACTTTCAGAAAATCCTTTAGACATTCTAAAGAATACATTGCTTGATGCTGTAGAAGTTTGAGCTAAAGCTCTATATAATCTTGGCTCTACTTTAAATGTATACTTTTCACCATTTTTAAAATAAGATATATTTTCAGCAGTTTTTGGTATTTCTATTTTACTGCCTCTAAAGAACCCTTCTGGTTGAAATGCTTCTAAACCAGCTTCAACTTCTACTTTTTTACCTTTAACTTTGCCACCTGTTCCAATATATTCTCCAAAATGCAATGCTTCAAGGTCTCCTTTAGACATTGTTACTTTGCCATTTTTTCCTACAAACTTTACTTCGGGCATAAGTTTTGGATTTTTTAAAGCTATGTCAAACATTTTTGAAAGTGCCATATTTCTTTCTGCCATCATAACTAAATGCAAAGTGTTTTTGTATAACGAATTAGTAGGCAAGTCTATATCTTTAAAGGAAGTTGGAAACTTATCGTCTCTCCATTTTTTTAATTCTTTTACACTTGCAGCTGTTCTAAATTGTGCTGGATTCTCAACAACTTTATAAAAAGGAACATAATCTTTGTTGGCTTCTATAATCATATTCATTGTTTTTTTACTAAACACACCAGATTGTTGCACATATTCTAACAATGCTTTGTTATATTTTTGTATTTCTTTTGAGTAAGGTTCATACTTTTTTAATCTGCTTACATCTCGTCTTGATTTTTCTATAGTTTTTATATTGTAGTTTTTAGCATTACCAGCTTTTACAGCAATGTCATATTTTTCTAATATTCTTTTTGCTATAAGATATTCGTTTAATTCTTTAAAGTTTTTTTCTACAACCTTAGAGTCTAGTCTAACCCTTCTTTCTTTTATTCCTAATACTTCTCTTTTTACTACACTACCAAGACCAACATCCTTTTCTCTTGAAACTTTTTTAAATTGTAAATCGTCTAAAATTTGTTCTAATCCTTTAAATCCTTTTCTAACATTCATTGTTTTAAAATCTAAAGAACCTCTAGTTATAAATGTCATGCCAGTTCCAAAAGCTCCAGACAACATTCTTTGTAATTCATAAAAATTTAAACTTTCAAATTCACCTTTTTTGCCTGTATGTTTTTCTATTCTTTTTACAATCTCTTTAACTGGATATAGTCTATCTACAATTTCATCCATAAAACTTCTATCTTTAAAAGCATTTTTAGGCAAATGTTTTTCTAACAAACTTTTACCTGTTTGTTGAATCTTTGTTTCTGTTGCTCTTGTAAAAACTTTACCTGGTGCTTTTGTTCTTCCTTGCACTAATACTGCTGGACTAGAAATATTAAAAACACTTTTAGTAGCACTAAGGTCTGTATCTTTTAAATGCCTTGAGATTTTTGTAAGAACACTTACATTTTCTGGTGGTGGTCCATAAGATACTGGAGTTTTTGCTCTTTTACCTGGTGTTGCAAATCCATTTACAGATACTACACCTTCTCTTAATGCTAGTTTTGGTAACACTTTTTCTCTAAATACTTTTTGTAAGTTAGTTCTGCCTTCTATTTTACCTGCTTCTCCAATAGTTAACTTCCTAGCTAACTTCATGCCTCCACCTCTGTAATTAAAAGCACCAAATAATAAAAAATCATTTGTAAGAGATTCTTTCGTTGGCATATGACCATCTAATGCAAGACCTACAGAATTCATTGTTAAAACTTGTGTTGCTGTATTTGTAAAAAAATTAGGTGCTAGAGCTTTACCTATAGTTGGATTTATAGTTTTTGAAGCAAAAGCACTTAGCTTTGGAAGAGCAAGTCCTGGTGCTGCTACAGTTGCAAACATATTTATACCTGCTTTAGTTCCTTGCCATAAAGCTCTTGAATAAAAAATGTCAAACCATTCAGAAAAAGTATCTACATCACCTCGTTCTAATGCTTCTAAATACATAGTCTTTATAGTTTCATTTACAAATGCACCTACTCCTGCTGCACCAGCAGGACCTAGTGGTGCAGATAAAGCAAAAGCTGGTAGAAAAATTGGTGCATCTGCAAATAAACCTGCACCAGTTTCTATTAATCTTTCTATTATACCTGTGCCTTCTGGTTCATATCCAAATGCTTTTTTATAATCTACACCATCAAAACCAAATGGTTGATGGTACTGTAACATTAAGTTAAGATTTGATTTTCCAAAACCTCTTTCGAGATATGGTTGTATTTCTAATTTGCCATCTTCTCCTGCTATACCTTTCCATACAGATTCCCAAAAACCATCTGAATCATTTATAACATCTTGATAATTTCTTTGAGGATTAACAGCAAATCCTGGTCTTTTTTTAATTAAACGATTTGGATTTATATTTGCCTTAACTTCTTGAGGTGGTTTAAAATTCATCAAGACATTAGACCTATCAAAGTCAACATCAAAATCTATACTTTGTCTTTCGAAAGATTGTTTTTTGTAAGAGTTAATACCCTTACCTGCATCTTCAACCATGTAAGTTTCAGCAAAAGTCTCTATTTGGTTTTGTTCAGCTAATCTTTTTTCTCTAATGCCATCTGCAATTCTACCCATTATTCTTGTGTTCTACCTTTTGTGGTATAATACTCTGCAAATTGCTTTATGTTTTCTAATTGAGGTTTAGCTTTAATTAAAATGTCTTTAGCTACTTCTTTTCCCCATTCTTCTTCTATTTGTTCAACAGTTGAATTCTCTTTTATAATCTGTTCTACTATATCTTCTAATAAAAAATAATCATCTTCTACATCTGCACCTTTATTTTTTCTTTGAAAATCTTCTTCTGTTAAATAACTAACTTCTGGCTTATTAAATCCTACTTGTACTTCTTTTTTTCTAAGATTAACAATAGCCTGTTCTGCATTGTTAAGCACAACTGGTACTACTGTAAGTTTACCTGTGGCTATATCAATTTTTGTTTTAGTAGCTTCTCCAACTGGATTTATAATGTTAAAGTTTTCTATAAGAAATTCATTTTCATAATTAGCATTTCTGCCTGGTTTCAGGTCTCCTGATACTTGAAAGTATTCTTGTACTGTTAAATCTGGATATTGTTTTTTTGCTTCTGCAAATTTTCTCTCCATAAGTTCTTGTGTTCTTAACAAAGCTGTTGCATAAGTAGGGTCTGATGTGCTTATTATTCGTTTTGTCATAGCCTCAGCATATGTTTCATATAGTCTATTTTCGGCTGCTGCTGCAGCTTTTAAATTTGGGTCGTTTATTAATGTACTTAATTCAGAAAATTGTTTTTCTGATATTGCTGTACCTACTAAACTTCTAAGGCTTCTATTGTTAAGACCTTTATAAGTTACTGTATCGGTAACTACATTTACCCTACCTGCATATATTTCTTTCTTTAAAAATGAAAACAAATCTATATTAGCATTATTTGCTGATGGGTCTATGCCATTTTCATAATTATCAATAGCCGTTAATAAAACTGTTCTTGCACTTTCTGCCTCTGCTCCTATTAAATTTGCAGTATCAGTTTGTACACTTTCTCTAATTCCTGCAATTTTCGTTGTAAAATCAGGGTCATTTCTATCTAGTGCAGTTAAATTAGTTGTTACTGTATTATAAAAACTATTGATTTTACCTTGTTCAAATTTAATATTGATAGCTGTTTGTTGTTCTTTATAATCTTTTACTAACTTATTAATATATTCTTTTTCATCAGCTCTAAAATTAAAACCTGCATTTGAACCATAATTATCATTTGCAATAAAGTCTTCTATCAAATCTGGGTCAGCTTTACCATGTTTAAGTTGCATTGAGTTTTTTACTGCTTGGAAATAAAAATCTGATTTAGCATTTACATCATTTTGATTTTGCTCTAAATAACTAGTTTGTCCTGTTAAGTTAAATCCTCTACTTTTACTAGTTTTAATTTGATTTTGTAAATCTTCAAATGCTTCTTTGGCAACAGCATCTAATTTGTGAGTATGAGTTTTATAAGAATTGTAATTTGTATCTATATTGGTTTGATTTTTTTCTATTCCTTCTAATGTGTTTCTTGTTAACCAGGCACTTACAATATCATTATCATTAAATCTAATTTTGTTACCAACATTCTCTTTAAATTTTCGTAAGGCTCTAGTATCTGTTCCAAATTTTTTAGTATAAACTTCTTCTAAACCTTTTCCTATTTGGTTTCTCATTTTTGTCAATGTTACTTGGTCTACTTTGTTTGCAACTGTTAAAAAATTTTCTTTTAAAATAGCATAATCTTTGTCAAATTCTGCCTCAATATCTGTTACTCTGTTTTCAGCTCTTAGTTCTTCTACATCATTTAATACTTCTCCAGCAAAATTTGCTGTTTGCTGTATTCTTTCTAGGTCTGGTCGTGTTCGTGATATAAGATTTGTAAAATTAGTTTGAACTAAATCTTGTGTTCGTAAATCTCTAAGGTCTCTACCTGTAGTAGTACCAGCACCTCTATCTACTCCTCTTGGTTTAGATTCTATTTTTGCCATTATACTTTAAATAATCCAGAATCTACTCCTGCTTGATAAAACTGGAAGCCTCCTCCTAATAAATTTGTACTTCTGCTTTGTGCTTCTTGTGCAAGACTTAACGAACCTCTCGCACTAATTTGTCCTAATTCTACAGCTAAATTTTTAGAAGCAAAATATTGTGCATTTTCTATTTCTTTAACTGTTTCTACTCTTTGTAATAAATTAGAACCCGTAGCTGCTGTACCACTTGCACTTTGCAAAGCTCTAATTAAAGATAATTTTTTTCTACCTTGTTTTGCAGCTTCTATTCCTAATTTTCTTGCAGCATCTTGTGCAAAAACTTTATCAGTTTCTGTTGCTCTTCTAAGGTTTCTTGATTGCTGTAAGCTACCATAATAACTTACTGCTGTTCCTGCAGCTATTAAAGCTGGTACTAACCAAGCTGGTGGTGGCATTATTTATTCCTCCTATGCACTTGTTTTCAAACTCCCTGCTATACCTAATATTGTTATAGGAAGTGGTTGAGTTTGTTGTATTGTAATCTGTCCACTTCTATCCCATCCTAAATTTGTAACTCTCTTGTCTCCTGTAAATGCTGGTATTGGTTGACCCATTTCATCTGCTGAACTTCTAAATGGCAGCTGGTCTCCATTAATTGTTGCACCTACTGTGTCGAGTAATCTTACAATAACTTCATTATACCTTTTTTTCTTTCCTTGTGCTACAGAACCTGTACTTGCTCCTGCTTCTATTTTTAATGTCTTCAAAGTAGATACAAAACCTAAACCTACTTCTATTGTTTTACTTGCAAATGTGCTTGGTAGACTAATTGTTACTGCTCCATTTGTTACAATTTGTGCTGGATATACTGCATCATCTATAAGTATTTGTACTGTTTCACCTTCTAAATGGTCAAGACCTGTTACTCTTGTAGATGACCCTGTAACTGAACCTGCTAATCCACAATCTTGATTAAGAGTTGTGTCTAAGTATTCAATAAATTTTACAGTAGAACCATTAACAATTCGTTCTACAACTATCCATACTTCGTTTTCATCTGTTTCTGTAAGAGAAGTTACACTCTTTACTTTAGCTGCTGTTTGATTTGTTGTTGCTAATCTAACTGCATCTTGACTACTAACAGTAAGAAATCCTGTACTTTCTGGTGCTGTTTCTGTAATTGTTACAACTGCACTTGATACTGTAGCTGTAAAATCTGCATGACCATTTATAGCAGATTGTAAATTACTTGCTGTTGTGTTGTTATTAGTTTGAGTTTTAAACTCATTTGTTCCTGCAGTACCTGTCGTAGATGTAAAAGTAACAGTTGTGCCATCTGATTTTGTAAAAGTTAATTTTGTTCCTGATACTGTATTATCGTAATCTGTTACTGTAACAGTACAAGATTGTCCTTTGCCACCTATAATATGTCTATGCCAACCAACAATATCTTGTTCTCTTTGATATGTCATACCTAACAATGTTCCATCATTTCTTACTGCCCAATAAATAGAATCAGGTTCTTGTGCATATTCAACATCTACAATTCCACCATCAGTAATATGTTCTGCCAACAATGTTAAATCTGGTGCGACATAAGCATCATTTTGGAAACTATATCCAAACTCTCTTAACTTTCTTTTTTGTCTTTGAACAAACAAAATACTTGGACCTACTTGCATAGTCTGTACTGTATGACAACCAAAAGTTGTTTCTTGTTTTATATTTACATTTGTTGGTGTTAAAGGTTCACCAGTTGGTCTATCAACTCTAAACTCACCACCTGCTGTTCCAATAACTAAATCTCTAATAGGTGCTAAGAATCTAATTTTATTTACTCTGTTAGCTGCTATTGTATAGATAAAAGCATCTGCTGCAGAGCCATCACCTACATCAAAGTTCTCAAACAAACCTGACTGAGATGCAAATATAGTTTGTGGTAGACTTGTTGTTCCACCAAAAATTAATCGTTGTTCAAAAAATGAAACTGTTTCTGGAAAACCAGTTGTGTTTGACCAGCTACCTAGTTGCCAACTTGTTGTTGCTGTAGAAGCATCTAAAGCTGTAAGTATTTGTATTGTTACATTTTGTGCATCTGTAAATGCTGTTATCTTTGCATGACCATTATGTAATTTTACAAGCCTACCAACATCAGTTGATGCAAATAAATCTGCAGATGCAACTAATGCAACTCCTGTGCCAACTCCAGATGAACCTGGATTTAAAGTTGTAGCTGTTGTATTGGTATCTAGGTATGGTCCTTTTTCAAAATCTACATCTGCAAGTGTCCATGATGTATGCCCTGTTCTAGTAAGTTTTGCTGGTTCATGTGATGGATGCACTATAAACATAGTGTCTGCTGACTGTGCAAATTTTAAATCAAATACCTGTGATTCTGTATATGTTGTAGTTATTTCAAAAACTTTTTCTGCTGTTCCACCTGAAGTATATGTAGTATAGTTGGTAGAGTTTACACCTGATAATTCAAAAGTATTTGTTGTTTTATTAGCAACTGTGTATCTTCTGCCATTTACTTCTGTCATCCCACCTACATCATTTATCCATACATGGTCTCCATTGCTATAACCATGAGAAGTTGCTGTTACAACTGCAGGATTTGCTTTTGTAATAGCAGATATAGACTTACTTGCTTCTACTATTTGTCCTTGGTCTTTAAAAAACCTCATATAGTTTTCGCCAACTTCTATACAATATGATTGTGTAATATTAAATTCAAAAGAAATAAGTCTTGTAGATTTAGAAGAATCTTTTACTTCTGCAACAAACCTAGTGCCTGGTCTCCTTGTAGCACCACCCTGTGTTTGCACAACAAGATTCTCCATTGTTTCTGTACCATTGCTGTACTTGTCAAAATCTATATGACCAGCTAATTTTGGTGTGATTTCACCTGATGTAAAATTTGTTTGAAATGTATTTACTGTTGTTGTTTCTGTTGCCATTATTTTCTAAAGTCCGTAAATGTATCTGAAACAAGGTCATCAATAAACCCTTCTTGTCCATCAATACTACGAGCTTCAGAGAGTTTTATCTCATATAATTTTTGCATTTGTGCTTGAAGTGTAACACTATTTGTAACTGGATAAGCAAGTTGTACTGCTAGTTTTGCTTCTAAACAATCTACAAATAATGAATCAAACAATGCTGCATCTGTGATTCTTGCTATATATAATATTTTTGCTGTATCTTCGTTAGTAAGTAATACTCTTCCTTCTGTTGCAAGATTTTCTACTTTAAATATGTAATCTTGAAATTCCATTTGCAATACTCTCAAACAATATGGGTCTGTTGGTAAAGCATATTGATAATCAAATTCGTATGCTGGAGTAGTTGATAACTGTGTAAGACTTGCTCTTGTTATTGCAAAATTCCAAGGATGACTTCTTAATACAGAATCTCTAGCAGGTGCATAAAAAGCATTGCAAAGTCTAGCTCTTTCTGAATCTTCTGTTAACGAAGTTATAGGGTCATCTCCTAATCTTCTAAGTGCATTTGAACATATTGAAACTTCTGTTGCCATAATTCACCTTGTAAGAGGGTAGCCGAAACTACCCCCTCTTGTTGTTTTTAGTCTACAACATATGTAACAATTAGTGTTACATCTCCAGCTGCTGCTGTTGCTGCTACATTAGACATAGTCAAAGCTATTCTTAAAGCTCCACCTGGGTCTGATGATAAACCACCATCTTCCCATGCAAAGTTAGAAACTGCATTAACATTTCTTGCCTCGAAAGCAACTTCAGCTCCACCTGTTTCTGCAGCTTGTAAAGTTGTTATAGCTGTTGCATAACAATCTTCATCAAGAACAGTACCATTCTCATAATATAGACCTACATTGGCTGCCAAAGTTGGTGAGCCATTAGAATCTAAGTCATCATTGAATAGTTTGATTGATAATACTTTTGCATTAGATGGGATTTGTACCATCATTAATACATCATCATTATCAATGTCGCCTGTTCCAGCTGCAATCGTTCCACTTGCTACTCGCATCCTGCCCTGTAAACTTCCAGTTTCTAGGACCTCTCTAGGCGAAGCATCAAGTGCTGTTATTTCTACTGATTTAGCTGTTGCCATTTTTGATTCCTCCTATTAACTTTCAGTACATTCTATCTCAACAACTTTTTCATCTTCGATACGAGTTGCACCGATAGTCATTGACAAGAATACCTGTGTTGCATAATTTTTGTCTGCCCTTTCGGATATTCTAGTTTGAACATCTTGGCCGACAGCAAGGCCTATACCAGATTGAGCAAATGCTAAAACTAATCTGTTACTTGATGCATTAGTGTCTAGTCTTTCAGTTCTTATAAAGTTAAATCCCATGAAAGTATCTATATCACCTTGCACCAATGCTTTAACAGAGTTAAAGTCTGCAGATGTAATTTGAGTAATTGCTAACAAGTCTGATAGCTGTTTTGATGTAACAACACAGAACCTAGGTTCTTCTGGGTCTACACTGTTAGCATCTAAAATTTCTTTGGCTTCGATAAGTTTTGTAACTGATAAACCTGCAGAGCCGTGAACAATTTTTTGTCCAGATGGTAAAGCTACAGTTGAACCACCAGCAACACCACCAAAGGCATTACCAGAAGCTGCATCAATAATTGCATCATCCATTGCTCTTCCCATTGCCCAAGCACCAGCTTGTGCATACTCTGATTCAGGACTTATAAGCATCCTTACTTTATCTTCGTTGTCGATTAAATCTGCCCAGTCATAATCTTCCATAGTTACCCTTCTTCTTGAATGAGGAGTGTCAACTCTTGGAGTGTCAGAATGACGGGATGTTCTTTTTAATGCTGCAGTTGTACCGATTCTTTCGAAGTAATGGGCTTTACCATTTACTGTTTCAGTTTTTACAGCATCTCTTAATCTCGAACCTTTTTGTTGTGCCAAATGAAAAACATTGCTTTTATATTGTTCTATAAAAGCTGTAGTTATTTGTACTGACATAATTCAGTCCTCCATAAAATAAATTTTAGTCTCTCGGTTTTTATCCAAAAAGGGAAACCTATGGTTTATAGCCACACACGGCTACCATATCGTTATCCTACTGGGCGAACTGGTACGAAAATTATATCACAAAAAATCAGCTTGTGCCAAATGCTTTTTCGTGTAGTTGTCGCATTTTTTCTACAGCATCTTTATGTTCTCTATGTCTGCCATCAAAATATGGATGCTTTGGATTATTCATAATATTAGCAATCTCTTGTTTTGCATCTAATGGAGAAACAGATAATGTGTTGTTCTGTGTATTTTGTGCCATATCTTCTGTAACTTCTTTTCCTAATCTAGCAAACATCTTAATTAATGCTGGATTGTTTCCTAACTCGCCATTTAACAATTCTTGTACTTCAGCATCTCCATAAACTTGTACGGCTCTTTGTGCTGCTTTTACATTTTTGTCGTAGTCATAACCCCATTCTTGTTTAAGGTTTTGTTCTATCTCTTCTCTTTGCGAGTTAAGCTGTGTATCTGCACCTTGCATCTCATGGTTTATTTCATTAATTTGAAAATCCATAAGTGCTTGTACTTGTTCGTTATTAAGACCTATTTTATGAGCTACACTTCTAAACTCATTCATTGATTCTTCTCTAAAGAATTGTTGATAATCCTCTGGAACTGCAACTTCATATTTGCCTGGTTCTTCAGGTCTACCTAATTTACTATAGAGTTCAGTCTTTTCCTCTTCAGTTTTAGGTATAGGTATTCTACTACCTATCATTTTTTGTTGATGTACTACAGTTTTTGCTAATGATTCTACATCCTTGTAATTCTGTAGAGTAGGGTCATTCTTCAATTCCTCAGGTAAACTATCCCTCCAGTTTTGATTTTCACCTACTGAACCAGACCCTAGAACAGATTCTGAATTTTGTTCTGTTTGTGGGCTATCTGTTGGTTCGGTGGTCATTGTTTCGTCAGCCATTATTATTATCCTCCTTTAAAAGATTAAGTATTCTGACAACTACTGCTCGTTGTCCTTCATTGTAAGCAGTAGCATAGGGGTCTCTTGAAAATGAAATCCTGTGATAGTAGGCTTCCATTAAATCTTGTAAAACTCTTTCTCCTTCTTTAGAAGTAAAAGTTTGTTTATAGTCTCCTGCTAATAGTTTTAAATCTTTTTCAGCTGTGTCATTAAAGACATCAGCATCTAAGTCATCATTTCCATAAGTTGGTTTCATTATTGTATTTCTTCCTCTTCAGCTATCTGAACAGCTTGTTCGGTAAGCTCTCTTGTTTCAGGTTTTGCAAACTCTGTTGCTGTCTTAGCTTGTTTTGCTGCTACATCTGCTTGATGTTGTTCAACCATCATCTGTTGTTGCATCATTTGTTGCAGGGCTGCAGCTTCTCTTTCTGCTTCTACTTCATCTTCACCTTTCAATACAGTTTTAGGTACACCAAGCAACTCTGCTCTAAGCCTTATTGCTTTATCATGATTAATAATTTGTAGTATATTAGGGTCTATTTGTGCTACTTGCATAGCTAATTGATACAATCTTTCTACTGCTACTGCTTCTTCCATTCTTTGTGAACGAGCTAATGGTCCAACATATTCAACATCAATACTCTCACCAATAACAATTTCTGGTGCATCAATAAAACCATCTGCTCTATACATTATTCCAAATACTCTTTCAATAAGAGGATTTAAAAACTCTGACTGAAATCTACCAAGTGTAGGACCTAATAGTCTTTGCATAAGTTCGTATCTTACTTGTACTTCTGTAGCTGTCATTTGTGGTCCTTCTTGTAATTGTAGTTGGTCAGAATAATATGCTTGTCTTATTGCTTGTCTTAATTGATTTTCTTTCATATCTGTTAATGCAAAGTTTGCACCAGATTGAAATGGTTGAACTGCTGCATCATTTCTAACAACTGTAATACCACCTGGTGTCATTCTTACTCTGCCTATAACACCATCATCTTGTACTAATAGTGGTGGGTCAATAGCTTTTGACCAAGCTCTAAGTCCTATTTCTACAGCTTTGTTTAGAGTTTTTATATCTGGTAGTGCATTGTAAGATGGAGAACGACCAAAGATTTCTCCTGTAGCTTTTGACCATCTAGGTACAAGATACGGGAACTCTTTATATCCACCAGCTCTAACAACCATTTTATCTTCTTCACATACATGACAAGAATGAAATGGTAGTTTTGTTTCAGCTTTACCCATGCTTCTTTCATAATCTTCTAATGGTTCAACAGCATGAATAAAGTTAAACATTTTATCTGGTTTGTCTTTTACAGCTTCTGTTATTTTTTGTCCAACATTATCTATACCAAACTCTTGCACAGCTTGTCTTGCAGTAAGTTTATATTTTCTATATAAAGTATCTACATACCCTTTTGTATTTTCTTGTATGTAAAACTCTGCTATGTGTAAAGTAGAAAAATGTATACCACCTTCAAGAAAACCTTTTTTATCTTCTTCTACAAACAATGCTCCTGTGCCTATTGTTACTAAATCTAAATATAGTTCGTGTACTTCTGTGTTGAAATTGCTTTGATTAAAGACATCATACATTTTATTTGCAGAATCTTCTAACCAAAGTTGTACTTCTCTGTTCTCATTAAACTGTTTGTTTCTAATATTTATGTGAAACCATTGTAAAGATGGTGAAGTTAGTGTACCTTGCAAACTAGCAGCAAGTAAATTACTAGCAGTAATTGCTGTAGAATCAAAAAGAACCTCTGCTCTCTTCTCTCCTCTAGTTCTTTTAGTAACAATATCTGCTTTACGAGGCATAACATAGTCTAATATTTCTTGCCAATGGTCTTCCCATGTGCCTCTAACTCCTTGCATAGAGTTTAATCTTTTCTTTATATAATCAAATTTATCCATCAATATCTATTTCCTGAACCTAAGAAGGATTTTGCAACATTTGCATCTTCTGTAACACCTTGTGGGCTAGATTGTATTAAAAAACTACGACCTTGCCTTGCTACTTTAAGACTTCTTTCTTGTTCTTGTTGTAGTTTTTCTTGTTCTGCTATTTCCATATCTACCAAACGAGTGTCAGGTTTTGGTGGTTTTGGAACACTAGGCTTCATACCCATTTGCAATTCTCCTTTAGCAAACCATACACAGCACAGTCTACATATTTATTTTCTATCTGCATCATTCGTTTTAGAACTCCCTCTTTCTCAAATCCAAGACCTTCTATCAACTTCTTTATTCTATCATAATTATTATCACAAGTCGCTGTTGCTCTTGAACAATTTGCTTGATTGAATATATAATCAAACATTAATCTAATAACTCTTCTATTACAAGCTCTTGGAGTATCAAGTGCTGTATGAACAAAAATATTATTACCATCATAATCTGAAAACAATATAACACCTAATATTTCATCATCTTCTATAATTCCTAGAAAAGAATACTTATCGTCATTAGAATGAATATGAGCTTTTGGCTTTATCCACTCAAAACATTTTGTTCTCCATTTATCATCACTTGTAACTTGTATCATCATGCACCTAAAATAGATTTTCGTGTCCTTGCTTTTTCTTCTATTCCTGTTGTTCCTGTTGCTAATAATGGATTTGCTGCAGCTGCACTAAATGGTGAAGTAGCAGCTGGTGCTTTTTGTCCTAATGTAGTTTTTTTTTGTGTAGTTGCAGCTTGTAGTTTTTTTGCATCAGGTACTTTTACATCTTTTGTAACAGCTTGTACTGCACTTCTAACCCCAGCTTTTACTGCACTTATAGTTTTTGAAATTGTTTTTGTTATTGGAGATGTAACTGCTCTTGCTCTACCCATTATTTTTTCTTCCTTCCTTTTAATAAATCTGCATCTGCTTTCCTAGCTCCACCTTTGCCTGTTACAAAACTTTTAACTCTACCCATAGCCCAAGCATGAGCAGATGTCTTTGGTCTTGAACCTGAACTATAGTAAGCACCAAGACCTCTTTTATATACAGCATCTAATTTAGACTTTGAAAACCTAGAAGAACCAGATATTCCTGAATACTTTCCTGTTTTCTTTTTTACTGCCATTATCCTCTACTCCTTTGCTTACTAATCTTATCCATCATAGCAGGAGTTAGCTTTCCTGCTTTGTAGAGTTTACGAGTTCTTTTTATTTCAGCTTCTCGCTTCTTTGGGTTCTTTGCACCAGCTACATATTTTTTTGGTACACCACCCTTTGTCTTAGCAACCTTCTTAAATTTTCTTGCCATTACTTTTTCTTCTTAGACATTGCAATCTTTTTCTTCAAAGCTGGTGGTAATGTCTTTTGTTTCTTAGTAAGTCCACCATTCTTTTTCTTTGGTCTACCTGCTTTGCTTCCGTATGTTCCTTTACCCATTGGCATAATGTATTCCTCCTACTTTTTCTTCTTGTGTCTTTTTGCAAAATTTCTTGCAGCTTCTTTACTTCCAAATCCCCATGCCTTTAATGCAAGTTTTAGTCTTGTTGGCCTTCCCTTTTTATCTTTTAATGCTCCAGCCATTGCACCAAACCTTGCAGCAAAAGAAACTCTTCTAGGATTTGTACCAGACTTTACAGGTGCTTTTAAATTAGCTCCTTCTTTTTTTTTAAAGAATCTACGACCTGCTGCTGTTAATCCACCCTTTGGGTTTTTGTGTTCTTTCCTCATGCAAAAATACTAAACTCCGAATCAGCTTGTATATAGGTAGGTTCGTAATTCTTGACCCTTGCTTTTCTTAATGACATAACACAGTATCTCATAGCTGATATTACATCATCATTTATAGGAACAATCTTACCATCTTTCCTATGATACATTCTTAATTCTTGTAAAAGTTTATCTTGATTTTTAAATATTTTCAATCGTTTTGTTTTCATTCTAGTATACATTTCCATAATACCAGCTTCGACTGACACACCACCTGAACCTTCTTTCTGTCCTTGTGCTGGTGGATTACTAAAATGTTCCTTTGTCATGTTCACACCTTCTGTTCTATACTGCTCAGTAAGTGATTTACCAGAACCTTTGTCAGCTTGTCTGCCGTCCATTGGCCATATAACAGGAATCCAGTTGCCTCTTGCTTTGATTGCACTTGCATGAATAGGTACAGATTCTTGTCGTAGTGCATAAGTATCGTAAATATATGCTATATCTGCATCTCTATCCCAAGCTATCCACACAGCAGCTGTTGGGTGATTCCAACCAAAGTCTAATCCACAAAGTCTTGGCCAATGTGTAGGAATATCTATTGGGTCGCATACTATTTCATCTTCTGCTACAGGAAATACAAGACCAGAACCTAGTTGTGGTATACCTTGTTCTCTCATTTTTCTTTCGTGTGGTGGTAATGCAGCTAATATCTGCTCTCTTACTTCTTTTGTCATGTGAGGTGCATCATCCCACCCAGCTTGTTGTAGTGCTTGTCCTGGTTTTAAGTTATTTACAAACTGTGCAACTGTTTCAGTCATGCCATTTTCTGGAGTAAAGGTCATAAACACCATTCCTGCCCTGTCAGCAGTCCTTGTTAGTGCCTGACTATAGATAGGACCTGGTGGTTCTTCGTCTAGCCAGACCACATCTACAGCTTCACCCATCCATTTTTCTTTACCCATCTCATATGCCTTAAATGCTAGTCTTGACCACCCCCCAGATTTATGTTTTACAACTACTGAGTTATGTGCATTTGGTACACCTGGCTTTCTTGTAGCTTCTCCTATGTCATCAAAGGGTATTGAGCCAGTTCCTCTAGCAGTAGGGTCATCTGGCTGCCCTAATAGTTCTTTTTGACAGATATCTCTGGTAGTTTCGTTAGATGAACCACCTGCCCAGGCTCTGATTGGCTTAGAAAACTTGCGACCTTTCCACCAGTCTGGGTATTTACCAGTCAAATGGTAGGCCATCTCCATTGCACCACAAAAAGACTTACCTATTCTGTTACCAGCCATAAGTAATCTCTGAGATGCTACTGTATTATGGAACTTAGTTTGGTATTCATACGGCTCATAGTGCTTTAAACGATTCAAAGCCTTTCGCCTTTCAAGTTCTTTGGCTATCTCTACTGCTCTTTCTAGTTGTTCACTCAATTTCATTTCCCCAAACATCCCAATCACTTCGTTGTTTACGAGCAAACATTTCAAAATAATTTTTTGGGGACATTTTTCTAATTAAATCATAAAATTCTTGTGGTTTAGTTGAATGTGGTTTTTGTGGCATTTTTTCTATCCAATTTAATTTACCCATATTTGTAAATTTTTGCATAGGTTTACCAAAAAAACCTAACAAACAAAATTCAGTAGCAAATTTATATCCAAAACAAGGCATCATTCCAGTTGGTTTTGTCCAAACTAAAGTTAAATGATAATTAACATTCCATGATTCTAACACTTCAAAGGTTTCCTTTAGCATTTTATTAGTAGTCCAACAATAAACATGGCAACCAGTATTAGCAATTTTGTATATTGGTATAGATTTTATTTCCTCTAAAGTCATTGTTTCATAGTCTAATTTTGTTTTTTTATTAGGTCTATGTTTTATTTTCCCTGACATTGATATTTTCCATGGAGGGTCTATAACTATAGTATTGTATTTTTTATTAGGCAAATCTAATATCAATTCACTCATTAACTTTAGTTAACATTACTAGGTCCAACCATCAAACCAGACAAAAGGGTTTTTAGCTCTGCTTCCAACTCCTCTTCGCTTCTTTGATTAGTTACATTTTCAACTTTGTGAACTGTTTGATAACCAGTTCTATCCAAGATTGAATTGATTGCACCCAGTTTTACAGATGCACTAACCTTCGGGTCTTCTACTAGCTCCTGTAATTTGTGTACTGCCATTGGTACTGCACTTGAAATCAGCTTTTTAGTAGCTGTTTCTATCTCATTGGCTAGTTTATTCTTTAGTTCGTAGCCCTGTTGTTCTGCTGTCTTGACACTATATCCAGCCTTAATAGCAGACTGAGTTGCATTACCTGTTTGACTAAAGTTCTGAACGAACATCTTTTGTTGCTCTGTCAGTATTTTACCCATATTCATACTATTATAACCTAAAGTACCATACTATGCAAAACGACACCATAGTTAACTCTTTTTTTTCCCCCCCGATGTGTTGAATAATCCTATATATATACATACACATGTCGTTTGGGGGGGTGGGGAGCTATATAATTGACTTGCTCTGAGTTGCTGTGAGTGTGGTAGGTAATCGACTATATAGCATATTAGAATGTTACGATATAACATTACAGTAAGAAGCTATTGGTAGATTGTTTTACTATCTATAAGGGGAACTCATAAGGCTACAAGATTACTATAAAACCCTCGCCAACATTTGAGCAAAATATAGAGCTACAATAAGGAGTATATAAGTACTAAAAAAAAATACTTGTATTGAGTTCCAATTTGTGCAATAATAGAACATGATGAAAACAGAGACACACAGTAACCCAAAGGTAACTACTAACCAAAAGGATAGTACTATACTTTTAGGTACTACTCGTTCATCTAGGGAGAATCTCATGAGATTAGATTCAAAAAACTTTCACAAAAATTACGAACTTTCTATTCGTAAAATAGAGGGACAGACTTGTATTCAATTATCTTGGTCATCAGATAGGGTAAGGCATTTGGTAGAAGATGATGATGGTAATGTTGAATATCATGGCACTCGATTAGTAGCCCAATATAATGTTGATGCTAACAAAATATTTTTAAATACTCGTTATGGTATTCGCTGGAATGACAACGACGAAGTCATGGAGCAAGTTTTTTATTTCATTGCTGGATGCAATAATCATAGAAGCTCATATCTTAATGAAACTACTATCATTGAAATCTTAGAATGTGGAGATGATAAAGATGCAAGAGGCTCAATAACAGGGCGACCTGCACCAGC
>Ga0098043_1000211_pt1 | contig 19522 bp, 30 predicted proteins | sample 9B_taG_FD_92581 | JGI IMG/M metagenome (GOLD analysis project Ga0098043, IMG submission 92581) | Marine viral communities from the Subarctic Pacific Ocean - 9B_ETSP_OMZ_AT15188_CsCl metaG | ecosystem: Environmental > Aquatic > Marine > Oceanic | place: Subarctic Pacific Ocean | collected 2015-01-10 | reverse complement strand
GTACCCGCTCCTGTACCCGCTCCTGTACCCGCTCCTGTTCCAGCGCCACCACCGGAGCCGGGAGGGGTAGTAGTGGTAGTGGCAGTGCTCGCAGCCGGATCCGGAGCCGGGATAGAGCTTAATGGGCTAACCGGATCGGGTGGAATATATATCAAAGGAGGCCCAGAGGGGCTCGTAAAAGAACTTGGATCAGTATAAGTACCGGGGTCCGTGATAGACGGTGTTCCTAGCGGATTACCCGCCTCATCGGTAGGCGGGGTATAGCCATATGTCAGCATTAGTTCAGAGGCGTAAGGGTTAAATAACCCGTATATCATGTCCTGCACACCCGCAGGCACATACTGGTAATCGGGGTTGTAGTAAGAGTCGCTGTTCTCCGGATCTCCCGTCTCTGCCCCGCCACCGTTTGCAAGTCGTTTCGGATTCATAACTTACCCATAGTATTGCTGGATTTGCGTGGAACCACTGTCATCGTCCCAATAGTCTGATGGCAACTGAATAAAGTTACCCTGCCGATATCGCATCAATGCCTGCGTCGTGCTATCTACCAAGTCATCATGCTCCCCATTAGGAAACGCGGCACACTCTTCTATCACCTCGTGCGCCCATGATTCGTCCGGTGCCCAGATCATACCACTCTCAAACAGAGTAGAAACACTATGCACCCTTGACACCTTATCGTTTCCTCGGCTAGGGGTAAAGTTTACCACAGGGATTCCCATGTTCCGCAACTCGTGCGTCAAAGGCATACCACTCGCTTTCGCCTCAATAATGACAGTTTCCGGCTCCCAAAACTTGTACGCCTCCATGGCCATATGCTTCAACTCAGGAAAGTCCCACCGACCTTTCTGAGCATCCAGCAAAATCAAAGCCGCTACCGTCCCCTCCTCCGGATAAAACACACCCCACGTTGTAATCGCACTGTAGTCAGCACGGGTGCTTTTTGAAAAAGCCGTGTCATAACTCTGAATGACATACTGCAACTGCGGAATACTCCCCTTATCCCATACGTTCCACCACTCCCGCTTGATGATTGCGTTCTCATCACCCGTAGGGTTCTGCTGGTACTGCGCGTTCCACTTTGGCAGCGGAATCGACGCCTTGACCGCCTGCATCTCCTCAAATGACCAGAATTCTGGCCATAAAGGCTTGCCCGACGGCATCTCCATAGGGAACTCAATGATCTCCCAGTTGTCCGCCAAACTGTCCCGCGCCTGCGCCCGGATCAACTGACCGGTCAAATCCTTCTCAGACCAGCGGGTCATCACCACAATAATTGCCCCACCGGGCTGCAAACGCTGTCGAGGACCCCCCGTGTACCACTCCCAGGCATCATCAAAGCCATTCAACGACATCGCCGTCTGCTCAGAGTGCGGATCGTCAATAATGATCAAATCACCACCCCGTCCCGCCAAATTAGAACCCACACCAACTCCGTAATACATACCCCCACGGGCCGTGTCCCAACGCCCGGATGCCTTGGAATCCGCCGACAAAGCAGCCTCCGGGAAAATATCCAGATAATCTTCCCGCTCCAGCAAGTTTTTCACCTTCCTACCAAAGTTGACCGCAAGTTCCGTGGTGTGCGTAGCCTGAATAATCTTCATCGACGGGTTCTTCCCGATCATCCAAGCAGGAAACAAGAAACTGGCAAACTCCGACTTCGTGTGCCGCGGCGGCATATTGATGATCAAACGCTTCAATTCACCACTGGCTACCCTCTCAAGCTTCTCCGCCATGATCTTATGGTGCCTGCCCGCAATAAAATCCGGCCACATCTTGCGGACAAAGCTTAAATACTCCTGCTGACAAGACTCCACCTGCTGAATCTGGGCCAAACGGTACTCCAGCTTCAGCATCTTCTCTTCAGCTTCGTCTTCCGAAATGCGTTCTACCTGCATAAAAACACCCCACCAATATACCTAAAAATTATAAAACGGTATGCGACACCGTAGGTTTTGAAATTTTTTACAAATTTTTAGGGGTCAGGGACTCCTAGACGCTATTTTCGGCAAACCCTACCACAAAAACGGACCACGGCTCAGGGCTTACGGGTTTTTTCAACAAAAATGTTCCACGTGGAACACCGATATGGTTTCACCGCTGTGTTGTTTGTAAGAAACATGCACCTTGACGCCGCTTGCCCGCCGCGGGCCGCGCCGCGCCGCGGATCGGCCCCGATCCAGTGCTGACGGGCCGTTTGACGCGCTCCGGCCACGGGCCCCATAACTTCCTTAAATTCCTATTTAAGACAGTTAGCCGCCCGGATCGTCATGACAAAGGCAACTCAGCCCGCGGACCCCGGCCCCCGGCCCCCGGCGCTGGGGATCACGGCCCACGGGCCGCCGTGCGTTTCTGTGGGTGCAGGGGGCGCGGCCCCCGCCGCACGTGTTACGGCTTGCCACGTAAACTTAAAGTAGATTCAAGGGGGCGTTTTTCGGTGCTCTCTCGCAAACTGCCCGGAGACCCGCAAAAACACTGGGGGCGTACACGCCGCCAGGGCGAATCGGCAGCTTAAATACCTACCGTGCCAAAGAGCAAAAAAAACCCCGCTCGGGGCGGGGAAGCAAGGGGCGCTTGGCCCCTCAAAGAATGTACTGAATGGGGACTCTTTCCCCATTTTCCACCCGCTCAGCGCCGATATCCCGCGCCATGCGGTTGACCAGCTTCTTAAGCTGTTTGATTACCTTGCCGTCAAACTGAGAGTTTGTTGGGCCAAGGTCATGCTCCAGCTCTCTAATCAAATCCATTGTGTTGCCAATGACCAGCTCTTTAGCTCTGATTGTTGGCGTTGTATTTATCACCCACTTAGCTTTGATTGTTGGCGTTGTATTTATTGCGGTTGGCATATTGATTCCCTCCCTTGGGAGTTGGTTGCGAGTTAATCGAACCGCCCGATAAACAGTGACGCAGTGCCACGCTCCCGGATCGCGGTAATAGCGGACCGATAAACAAAGCACTCCACCACGCGCGGCATCATTACATCCCCAAGTGAGGCGTAAAAAGAAAACCGAACCAAGGGCGAGAGGGGCGGATCATCCTCATACTGTGACTGATAAACCCCTTCCGCGTCCAACGTTCCCGGCCATCGGTAAGCAAAGCCGCCGCACTGGTAAATGCGGTCCATACCGTCGGCAATATCCTGAAGGGTAAAGCCTTCGGGGTTTTCATCTTCCGCAGTAACGCAAGCTTCCGCGAAAAAATCAGGGATGATCCCACAAGCTTCCACCAACCATCCCGGCTCGGCCTGATTAAAATCAGGATTTCCGGAAGGGTTCAAAACCCGATCTAAAATCCAGTCTGACGGGCGCATTTCATAGGCAATTGTATTCATTTTTTAATTCCCAAAGTGTGCGGCATCATTACCGCGCTGATAGCGTATCGCATACCGCGCACAAAAAAAACCCCGCCGCGGCGGGGTCTGGTTTAGTCATGACGCGCACCGAATTAGCTCGGGGTTATCGATCACAAAGCCGGATCGATCACGGGCCGCCGAGCCCTTGGGGGTTAGCGCCACAATTTGCCCGTCCGAGAATGCGTTCGCGATATCGTCGCGATCCCCGTCCATAACGGGCCGCCCGCGAAACGTTCGCGGAAACCCACCCCGAAATACCACGGCCACAGGGGCCTCAGTCAAAAACGCTAGCCGGTTTTGATTCCGATACGCACCCCGCCCGCTATAGCTAAAAATCAGCTTGTAGTTGTCCGGGGTTTTTTCCAGCCGGGCGGCCTGTTTGGTGTAATCCACAAACAACAAACGCGGGAAAGCTTGGGGGATGCCCAGCCGTTCCCATGCCACATCTGACAACACGTTAAGCCGGACCGCGCCCCGCTCCCCGGATCTATCACAAACCCGCTGAAAGTTAAGTAGCTCTCGCCGCAATTGATCCAGAAACCCGGACCGGTCCGTGTGGAAAAATTCGGCCTTGTTTTGGCGGGCATCCCGGACACTAGCAAACCGCCCGCGGCCCTGCTCCGCGAGACAATCGGCCATACATCCGGCGGCCTTCGATCCGGGACACAAAACCGGGTCCGGGTAGAGCGATAGTCCAGCGTATCGAAACGGGGCCGAGGCCCCGGTTTTTTTGAGCTTGGTATTACCCCCGCGGGTATCCAATAGCTTCACGACGCCCGGCCCAATTGCTTCCGCAAAACTGCAATTTGCGCGGCATCATTTTCAGATTGCTTAGACTTTGCCAGCAATCGGTTTAGCGCGTTTTCTTGGCGCTGTTTTTTTCCTTTTTTCCGCCATGCTTTTGCCATGGTTCAAACTCCCAAAGTGGCGCGGCATCATTACCGCCTATGCAGGGTATCGCATACGCGAGGCAAAAAAAAGCCCGCCAGTGTGGCGGGCTATCGGACCGGGTGCGGGCTATCCCGCTACCGAAATAGTCACCGGCTCATTTGTGGCGCGGGCTCGCTCGGTCACAATACGCAATTTTAAGGCGCGAACCGCGACATGAATAAACCGCTCCAGATCATCGATTTCCCAGCCGCCGCCGTGGATCAAATCCGCGATTTTTTCTGCATCCATTTCGGGCTCATATTCTTCGCGGATGTACCTGTCGAGCATGGACCACTCATCATGCAGTTCTCCCGGCTCAATGCTATTTCCTTCCAGCATCGAGACAGCTTCCCAAGCACTACCAATAGCAATTTCATCCGCTTCAATTTCGAAATCCTGTATTTGTAAAGTTATGCTAGCCATAAAAATTTCTCCCAAAGTTAGCCGCATCATCGCGGCAGTCGGACTATCGCATACCTGACGGGCAAAAAAAAGCCCCGCTTCGGCGGGGCACACTTTGGGAAGTGTAACTTATGCCGCTGTCGCCACACGTTGCCAATCGGATCGGGGCAAGTCCAATACGCGCCCGCCCAGTTTCTGCCAATCGTCCACGCTATCCGCGTCTGCCTCATGCGCTACCGCCGTGACCGCGTTAACCATCGTGGCACGGGTTACTGGCTGACCGGCGTAGCCCGCCTGCCCGATAGTAGCCAGCAGGCCATCCATCAAACTGGCGGTATCTTTTTTGGTGAGTGCCAGCACCTTACCCATAGCCTCGACAGCAGAGTGCGGCGAGCCCTCGACTTTATCGTCGTGAGCAGCTCTCATCTTTTCCAGCACCTCATCAAACGATTCTCGGCTAGCGTATGCCGCAGTGACATCCCGCATTTGAAGTGCCAGGGCATGGTTATCGGCATCCTTTGCCTCATCTGTCAGCAGGCCCCATGTGTCGGCATCGCCACGCGCTCCAGTGATATGAGACTTGCGTGTGCGCTTTTCAGTCTGCATACCGTTAAGGCAGGCCAACGTCCAAAACATTTGGTACACGTTGACACTACCGCAACCGACTTCGCTGTTAGACATCCCAATGCCTAGCGCCATGATGTCCCCGACAGCCGCGCCCTCGCCCGTGATTACTTCAGACTTGAGCCGTAGATATAGGCGCTTATCAGTCACTTGACCGTTAACCACTTTCCACTGGGCATCGCTTTCAAGCAGTTCGGGCAAGGCGGAATGCAACAGGTGTACATTGTCGAAGGTTTTGAACTTGCTGGAGACAAAGGCCCTCGCTGTACCGGCCCTTTCAGTGTGCTGGAATGAGCGAATCATCCGTAACGCTGGTTCTTTCTGCCAAATGGCATTGATCAATCCATCAAACTCAGCAGAGTAATCCTGCTGTAACCGGCGGGCAGTCCGGACATCAATACCGGCCCGCTGACTGATTTGATCAAACGCCACATCGTTGGCGGCAAAAATTTTAGTCGGTTCCCCGCCAGACTGTTCCATGATGATCTGGCTAACTTTGCTACCGTCACCCCGGTCACCAGTCGTGAGTTGAAGCTCATTAGTCGGTGCCAAGAAATCCTGAGATCTAGCGGCTTGATCCTGCACCTGCTGAAGCAAACGGGTCAGGGTGTTGTCTGAATTTTCAATCGTGTGTTGCATGTTGTATCTCCCAAAGATGGCGGCAGGATTGCCGCAACCCAGATATTACGGGTTGTTACCCGCACATGCAACGCTCTTTTTAAAATTTCTTTGGGCACAAAAAAGCCGCCCAAAGGCGGCTCGGCGTAGGTGCTAATCCCTAAGCATCATCCTCCTCAGTAGACTCAAGTGTGTAGCAAGTCTCGCCGTCATATTCGCGAACGTCCACGATATCTATGTCATCGCAGTGAGGCTCATACCAAACATCATGAACCGTTCCGTCCGCGCCAATATTTGCAAAATACATATCGCGAACGCGCCAGTCGAAAACACGCTGGGCAACCTTTATCGCCTCATCCTCCGATGTTGCCAACACATCTATTTTGGTATCCATCGCAACCCAACCGTGAATCTGATAATACTTTCGCATTTCAATTGAGGGCCACATCTCAACGTCAGCCCGCGCCGCCGCCACTTCATCGGCTCGGCTGTCGGGTTGATCGTCTACGCAGGTGTTGCAGATAAAACACTCGGGTTTGCTTTTTGGACGGATGTAATCCTTTTCACATTCGCAGTCCCAATAAGCAGGGTTAGTAACGGTGGCAGGGTCCTGCCCGTGTTCAAGTTCAATTGCTGTCATGTCCATTTGTTTCTCCCGGTTATCAAAAAACCCGTAGTACGGGTCCGGTTGCGGATATCGAAAATACGGCTGTTGCTTTTCTTCATGATCCGGCTTCCGCATTCTTTTTTCCAGCCAGCCAATAAGTAAAAACACTAGGCCTCCACCAAGTGCCGGTACTCAGACTGTTGGGTCACATTAACCACCCAAACCACATCACCCTCCGGGGTAACTTTAAACGTCAAGGCCACGGTGTCTCCCACCGCACATTGTTTTTTGATTCCGCGCACACTAAAGCGGCGGTCACCCCGATTCACTGTCCGGTAAAAACTAAGAACTGTGGGTGTGCCGTCTGTGAACTCGCCCTCTACAACGTGCTTTTCGCCCGGTTGCATTTGCTCGTAATCGATGCCCAGCAACTTGGCAAACCCCCGGATCGAAGCATTTGCATCAATAATTGCCTTATTGAGCATAGTGGCCGTCAAGACCAAGAAAGCCGGAGCGTGACTCCGCAAGGTAGGTAAACTCATTACATTTCTCCCAGTGTCTGGCAACATTGCCAATGACCACCTTACAGGTTGTTACCCCCATATGCAATGGCTTGTAAAACCGCACGATAGTTGACCGGATTGCTGAAGTGCTTGTCTGGTCTGGCCCGCAACCCGTCTAACTTTACGTCCACCGCCCGGTCGCCCCGGTAAAGGAACACCTCGTGGCCTGTCGCGCTCGTGAGTTTGACGGCTATCCAAACACTGCCTCTAGCGTGTTTAGTGAGGAAGGCGACTTGATGTGGGGTGATGTTGACGCTCATGTTGGCGGTGGTTTTCAACTCCACCATGTGCCAAGCCCCCCGGCTGTCCATAATCAAAACGTCTGGCACACCCAAGGTGGCTCTGGACTCTAACCGGGTGGCTGACCAATCCGGGAAGTTATCCCGCAAAGCTTTTTTCAGAGATTGCCAAAAACTGGCCTCACGTTGTTTCTTCGGCTTCGCCTTCGTTTCCAATATGTCCTTCATGGTTTATTTAAATCTTTTTTTACGCAGTTCCCAAGCTCGCCGCTCTAAAGGGTGAGAAAAATACGGTTCCACCCAATTCTCATTTATGCCGCTATGCCCAGACTTTCGACGATCCCACTCTTGCTGTCCGTACCACCACTTACCAAAAAATTCAATCAGAAACATCCACATCCTCCGCTAATCGTTCACGCGCTCGCTGTCTGTTCCCACCATCCTCGGCTCCGGCGTCATGCGTAAGCGGGGCGTAGGTTTGCTTGAGTTCGTTCAAAGCTTTCAACACTTCGTCCTTACTCATTTGATCAATCGTGCCGTGACGAATCTCAGTCTTATTGACGTAGATGTCGCCTTGCGCCTGGCCCCGACGATATTCAGCCTGGACCGCAGCACTGTATGCCCCGTTCTCCAGGGCTTCATCACGTATTCTTTGCAAATCCCGGAGATGTCGTTGGTATTCCACGCCGTACTTTTGGTCAAGCTCCTGCCGATACTCTCGGATCGCTCGGCATACGTGCGGATGTATCCTGGGGTTAGTTAGTTCTGAGGCCCGAACGTGTGCAGACTTTTCAGGGTAGCCCGCGTTGATGGCCGCTTCGCGCATGGTGATCTGCCCATCTTTTGCCACAAGCTCTTTCACAAACAACTCCTGCCTGCGTGTCAGGCGTTTGTTTGCCAAGGGGGGCCGATTTGTTTTCTGTTGCTTTGCTTCGGGCAACGCCGCCGCTTTTACGTCCAAAACTTTGGCATATCTGTCCTTAGCCATAACCGCTCCTATATGTGAGTAAGTTGCGATAACCTACCTTAAAAAGCCGGATCTATATAGTATTTCTACAGAAAAATAAAAATATTTTTTTCAAAACTCAGAAGCCCTTATGTGGATAGCTTGATTAAGCTCTCTGAACACTCATAAATGTAACGACGTAACCTTGGCGTAACCACAAAAAGCCAGCTTTTATGCGGCCTTCAGACCCGAGTTACGCGGGTTACGCCGGTTACGCCATTTTGTAATTTTATTTTTTATTTTTTTATTTCTCTGGGAAAACACTATATAGAAAGGCGTTTTAAGGGATTTGCTCAAAGGCTTCTGCCCCGTGGTCCGTGAGCACACACCAGTTGTTCAATCCCGTGTCCCATAGCAAATAGGCCTCGTACCCTGCGGAGAGAGCAATTTTGTACGCAACCAGCGCACTAATCCTTTCGTCCATCCAGTACATCTTCCAGCCTTTCTGGGCCGTGGTCGGTGGTTCTTGATCCATGAACTCTTCAAAGCGGCCTTCGTGTTCTTCTTCCCAGTAGATTGCCGCGCAGGCGGTGTGCCATAGGAAGTCGAAGTCATCCATGTCGAATGACAGAACCTGTTTGTCGGTTTCTTCGATGATTTTGAGCAGCACTGTGGCTTCCATTATGAGATTCTCCAAATTCGATATAAGCCATTATCGATTTTGCGAGTCGCAATCTTAAAGTTCTCCGGCAACCAGCTTACCGGTGTATTGAACCGCCTACCAATTCGCTTGTAGTCTTGATGTGAGCAAGTAAAAGAATCGCCAACTTCCAGGTCAGCTAACCAGTAGTACTTACTACGCCGGTATTCATCTTTTTCTGGAACGGGTATTCTTTTCTCAAAATCGGGTTTTTCCATTATTTTTCTCCGGGTTAAAGCATTACGAACAGGGTGAGTAAGATGACGGTGCCGAGGGCAAAGTAGTGTTCGGGGATGTCTTTCATACTAAGGTCCGTAGTCCTTGTGTTGTGGTGAATGAAGCTGTGTCCCAACCTTTACGTAAGATGAAGCACCTGTCGCTACGTGTTAATGCAGCTTTTGACAAACCGCACAGGTTGGGTTTGGCAACCGGCCACAGCTAAACCGGTGAGGGAAAGAACCGTGCGACAGGCACCAAACACCTTACAGGTCGTTACTCGCATAGTCAACAGATAAAAAGATAGAAAGATAGAAAGGGTTGCGTTTTAGTTTTCTATCAGTGGAAGGTTTCTTGCTGGTAGAAGGATTCTTCCATCTTTAGCAGGTAGTCGGTGTAGATAATGAAGCCTATGGCGGATAGGGCGAGGACGTACTCACCCTCGCTTTCGGAGTCGATTACGTTAAGTAGTAGTTCGCTTTTTTCAAACCCTAGGTAGGTATCAAACTCTGCGGATTCGGCAACGAAGCGTTTGAAGTCCTCATCGTCCTCAATGAGTCGGGCGAGTTTGTTTCGGCGCTTGTTCCGTTGTACGTCCATTTAGAAGCTAATGTCGAGCAGCGATATCAACAGAAACAGCACAAACATGATGGCGTGTTGTTTCCACCCGCCAATTTGTTTTTCAGTCTTCTTCATCTTTGGGCCTGTAGTAAAGGACGTGGGCTTGACACTGGGTACAGGTGAGGTTTGAGGACATGTCGAAGTAATCGTCCTCTTCTGATATATCGTGGTCGCCGCCCCAGATGAGTTGTCCACCGCACCACCAACAGGTTGTGCGCGACTGGTCCCAGCCGGGGCCTGCGGAGTCTTTTGACATCATTCAATCTCCCGGATTGTATGCCGCACATACGGCGGGCACGTCGCATTGACGTGGATATAAAAAGTATACCGCGTTTCGGCGTCGGGGTTGTGGTATTCGCGATAGATGCAGACGGTCACGGGCGTGACTTTGCGGCCTATAAAAATAGCATCGCCGCCTTGCAGGACAAGGTATAACCAGACAACGTTCATAGGTTGTGGCCCGAGGGCCAACCGCATGAAAGGTCGGTCTGGGGATCGTGGCCCCCGGCCCACGGTAAAAAGTATACGCAAAAAAAACCCCGCTACAAGAGCGGGGAGGATTCATGAATTAAGCCACTTTGGGAGAAACTTACTTATGAATCAAACGTTGAAGGATTCCCATCAAGTCCATGAGACTCACGACAAATATATCAGTCGGGATGTACAAGTTCAAGCACTTCTTGGGTGGCTTGTTTTTGGGGCACGACGGACAAATCCATTTGTATTACAACGGGCTCGCCCAAGCGGTTAGCGGTTTGTTGTGCGGCCTCCAGGGCCACCTTGGCATCGGTGGAGTCTATGTCAGACCACCACCGGCTTGACTGGTACAGCATCTTTCTCCCTCTCCGCTTCTAACTGCGCGTCTAACAGGGCCTGCCATACGTGCAGCTTTTCCAAGTCCGTTCGGGATATAACGCTATCCTTCTCGAAATCTTTTTCAATCTTTTGAAACAGGCGGTCAAATTCTTGTTGAATACTATTCATCGTAATTAAGGGTTAGCTCCTCGCCATCTTCAATGTCTCGGGACGTAAACACGTTGTACACGAAATAATCATCCCAATCTTGCGTGAGGGTCAAGTGGCAATTTGCGTTTTCTGCGTGATTAAGAAAGCCGCCCAGTGGTGTTCGGATGTAGCCCATGATCATAGGCACTTTGATATGTGTCTCTCCAAGATCAGTGCCCTCCTCAATGTTTTCCAAAGCAAAAACACCCAACCCTTCAATGGGGCTGGAAGAGATTGTCAGGCAGTCGAGCAGCGGTTTGTAATAAAACCGGTCATAACGTAAGGCCATTACACGCTAAAGCTCTTGGAACTAAGCGGCGAATCGTTCTCTTTCTTGAAAGTATCCACCTGCTCGGCAATGTACTCTTGGTCCCGCTTTGACAGGTTTTCCATCTTCCAAGCTTCAAAGATGTAGCGTAGCTGTCCGCTAATTGTCCGGCCTTCCACCCGTGCAATGATGACAAGCTCTTCGTACATGTCTCGTAACATCAAGACTGACTTCCATTTCGTGGTATCCACTCCTACTCCTCCTCTAGCCTACCCGTGTTGCGCCAATGTTCCACGTTGGCAAGATGCTTCAACAAAATCTCTTGCTTAGATTGTCCTTCGTAAGCCACGCCATAGCGTTGATCTATCAGGCTTTGGTTCAAGCTGCATTCTTCATCTTCTAAGAACACCTCAACCAAAATGCGGCCAAACTTACCGCGCTTATCCAAGTGCGAACGCACATGCACTTCTTTGCCCGTAGGTAACAAAGCTTGTACCCGTTCCTTTGCCAGTTGGCCCAGCACCTTCAGATGTGTGTTTCCACCCTCCACCATCCGGGTTTCCGGCGTATCCACGCCATATAACCGGGTGCTTTGGTCCTGCAACACAACGTCAAAGCCACAATCTATGTCCAGAACCACAGAATCGCCGTCGATCACTCGCTTGACCACAGCTTTGTAAATGTATGGGTCCATCTACTTCTCCTCTAGCCTATCCGAAGTATTCTGGGAATCTGGACTGTACTCGCTTGTCTAGCTCCTCGTAATACTCATCAGACTCAGGGTCAATCCCTTCTTGCCTGACCATCTTGTCATGTACGCCATAAGTGTATGCAGTCATTTCAATGTGATCTTTCGACTGAAACCAACTGTTATTTTCTGCCCAAGCCGTAGCTTTACTGCTTGGCTTACTGATTTCTCCTGTCAAAGCAGGATGTGTTTTTTGTGGCCTTTTCATCACCCCCTCCACATATTGCACAGTTCTAAAATCTGGAAGAGGCACAAGATAAACACAATCCATGAAAGATTGTCACTAAACTTATGTTTTACTTGGTTTTTTACAGAGACTAGCTTGCCCCATGGACCAAGAACCGCGGGCCGGATATGCGCCCGCCACTGCCATGGAAAGTCAAATATCAGCTTTTTCAGTTTCATGGTATACGATCCTACGCATAAATATATAATTAATCAAGTTCCTCGCACTCACCCCAACTTGGCCCGTAGTCCACGTCGCATTTGTTTGGGACCTGTAGTGGCACAGCCTGCTCCATGATCCCGGCCAGTTCTTTTGCCTGCTCTGGGCTATCCACAGAAAAAGCCAGTTCGTCATGCACCTGAAGCATTGGAATAAAACCAGCCTTGCAAACGTTAACCATAGACTGCTTGGTCATATCCGCAGCAGACGCCTGAATCAGTCGGTTCAAAGCCTTGTAGGTGTACGCCCTCCGCAATCTGGTCGTTGGACCGTGAGCCGCGACGGCTTCTTCGCGGGGCAGGGCCTTGTGCATTTCAAAGGCGTCGGGCTCCCAAAGGTCGAAGCGGCATTTTCTGCCGCGCAGGGATCGCACACTGCCGGATGACCGGGGTTCTTCCAGCTTGCGTTGCACACCTTTCATTAGGCCGCGGACGAAGGGAACGCGCTTATGGTACTGCTGGGTCAATGCCTTGGCCTCGTCTACGTCCAGATCCAGTTGGTCGGCCAGTTTGTTGACGCCCATGCCATACATCATGCCTAGATTGATGACCTTGGCTTGTTTGCGAGGGATGCGGGCCATCTCGCTGACCATGGTGTGGAAGTCCATGTTGGGGTCTGTGCGGTACGCCTCTACGAAAGCCTCCACGCCCTCCAGGGGCACACCTTTGTAGTCGCCGTAGTTCTTTGCGAAATGCACCAAGATCCGTGGTTCTTGTTGCGAGAAGTCAATGGCGGCCCACTGCTGGCCCTCCTCTGGTAGGAACAGTGAGCGGATCATGGGGCCTAACTCGGGATCGCGGGCCGGGATCTGCTGTAGGTTGGGCGAGTTCATGGAGATACGGCCAGACACCGTGCCCCCGTCATCAGATCGTAGCTGGTTGATGTGGCTGTGGATGCGTCCGTTGTGGACGTATTTAAGAATGCCGTCGATGAAAGAGCCGCTGGTCTTGTTGAGGTTCCGGGCCTTGACGATCCACTTGGCCAGATCGTGTGGGTGTTCGGACAGAAAAGACTTGGTGAAGCTGGGGGCTCCTTTCTCTGTTTTGGTGTAGGGGATCTCTAGTTTGTCGAATGCCTTGGCGATGGATTGTGCGGCCCAGATTTCTACGTCCATGCCTGCAAGCGCCTTGATTTGTTTCAGGGCGTCCTTTTCTTGCTTAATCAGAGCCTGCTTGGTCCGTTCAGCGCGGTCCAAGTCCACCCGGATACCACGTCTTGTCATTTCCACAAGGTGAGGTAGCAAGCTGATCTCTAGGTTCCACACGTCCCACAGGTCTTCGCGGTTCAGCAGGGTCTTGAAGTGATTCCATAGCTCCAAAGTAATCTCTGCGTCTGTCTCTGCGTATGGGCCGACATACATGGCGGGCAGCTTCCACATCTCGCCTTTTGGGTCTACGCCAAACTCACGGGCGGCCTCAACAAGGGTCTTTTCCGATTTGGTTTTGCCAAGATGGTCGTAGCAGAGCGCGTTCAGGCTGTAGCTAAAGCGGTTCTCGTCGATCAGGCTGGCGGTAATCATGGTATCGATCACCCGGCCCTTGACCTCAAAGCCCTCTGCACGAATCCATCCAAGGTCGTATTGGGCGTTGTGCATGATTTTATCTGCGGGGGACTCAAAAACCCTCTTGAGCCATTTACTGATGATACGGCGGTCTAGGTTGCCTCCCCCGGCATGTCCAACAGGCACGTAGCCTTTCCAGCCGTTCGTGGCTACCGCGTAGCCCACTACTTCACCGTCACCTGTGGGCCAGCCCGGTCCTTTCTGCTTGAGGTTCGGGTCCCGTGTTTCAACGTCAATGGATATCTCATCGGCATCAAAGATGTCTGGTAGCTCTACCGGGGGCACCCAATCGGATTTGGGCGGGAACATTGCCATTTGTAGTTTAGTCATGCCACTTTCCTCTCTCGCAGGATGGCTTTTTGAAAGTGATTACAGTCCCTACACCACCAGCCCACACGCTTGTTTTGTTCGGCGTTGATGATTTCTTCGGATTTACTTTTGCACTTAGGACACGGGATGTGACTCATTTCGGTTTCTTCTTTCATAACGCATAGGCCCTTAAATAGTCGTCCGGTTCAAGGATGTAGAGGTTTTGCAAGGTGCGTGTGACGCCAACGTAGAAAACGCGGTGTAGATCGTCCCCGGCCTCTTCCATGGCGGCTGCTGTGAGGTCGGGCAAGATCACGACGTTCTCTGCCTCGCCCCCTTTTGTCCCGTGGATCGTGGACAATCGGATGCGGGGCTTGGCATTAAACTTCTCGCCACGTCGCAAGAGAGCCGTCACGTAGGCTCTGTCTATGTCGGGTATGCGGTCCATGGCCTCGTGCCAGATCATCTCATCTGTGGCCAGTAAGCCGTGATGGTCCTGCAACTGCTTGAGGTCAAACATGTCTTCGTCATCGGCCCGGATGTTTTTGTGGCCGCGTTTGATTTTTGCACCATTTCCGGTCATGTAACTGTATATCGCCTGCACCGCACCAAAGTGAACGGACTTGCCGCGACGTAAAGTCTCCCAGCCATTGATAGCCAAAGACATTTTTTCTGGAATAGAGCGCGACAAATCTTGTCGTTCATACAAATACCCGCCGTTTTTTAGCTCTATCTCAACATCTCGCAACATGTAACGAGCCTGCGCCATAATCAGCCAACTACCCTGGGACATGTCCAATGTCCTAATGTCCGGCACACGCAAGATCTGACCCTGCTCTTTTTTGGGGCGGTAGACCTTGGGGAAGCGGTTCTGTATGCGGGAGGCAATCTTTTCTGCCAGTGCATGGACGGAGGCAGGGACGCGGTAGCTTTGTTCTAGCACTTCGGCACCGCCGGGCAAGTTGATGAAATGGTCAACATCTGCACCAGCCCATCGATATATAGCCTGATCGTCATCCCCCGCAACGTACATCCGCTCGGATTTCTCATCCAGTTTATGGGCAATGTCCCACTGCAACGGTGACAAGTCTTGCGCCTCGTCCAAAAAACAAACACTTAAAGACGGCATCAGATGGTCGGCTTGTTCGGCAAAGCGGATGATTAGATCGGTGAAGTCCATCAGCCCAAAAGCGTTTTTGTAGTTAGCGTAGCTATCCGCTACATACTTGACCTCTGTCCATGTGAAAGGGATGTTGGAGTGGTTGTATTCATGTTTAAGGGTGGTTTTCTTGGTCTTTGACAAGTTGATTAGCTGCAAAATCGGGTGATCTGTAGCTTTAAACGACACATCCTCCTCATCGCTCATAGACCCACTCAAGTTGAAGCCGGTGGCTTGCGACAACTCTTTGTAGTTTTGTGGACCCATCACCTCATTTTCTTTAACACCCATTAAGCGATATGCGAGCGAGTGGATGGTCCGAAAATAGGGAAGATCTTTGTCGGGGTCCAAGTCAAACCGCTGGGCAGCCCGCTCTTTGGCCTCTGTCGCGGCTTTGCGGGTGAAAGCAAAGAAACCCACTTGTGATGGTGGGATGCCTTTGTTTAATGACTCCTCCACCATGTTCAACAACGTAGTGGTTTTCCCAGTGCCGGGAGGGCCGAATATCCTAAACATCAAAACGGGTCCGTGGTCCGCGGTTCAAAGCTTTTTGATTCTGGTCCACCGGACGGGGTTTCTGGCAAGGGTACGCGCCACACTCGGGTGGCTTTACCTTTGATTTTCAAGACAACCGCACCTCCATTGATGTCTCGTAGTCGTTGAGCCACTTTATGGGTTTTGAACTCGCTGAAACGGTTTTTGCGTAGGAAGCCTTCAAAATCTTTGAGCCTGAAGTAGACAGCCTCGCCCTCTTCATCCACCCACGGGCGGCGTAGCAGGATCTCCTCTTTATCTTCAGCTTTCTGTGTGGCGGTGCAGAACTCGTCCAAGTATTCGTAGAACTGACCGTTGATGCTGGCGTCCTCAGAAACCTCCATGATTGCGCCGTCTGTCTCAGCCATCTCTTTCATTAGCTGGTTAATACGGGCCTCCCAGCCACGTTTCGGCATGGTTTGAGGCATGAAATTAAGCTGCTCAATGCAAGCCTTTTGGAACACGGTCTGGTTCTGGAGCGCGTCGGTGTCAAGCTCCAGGGGCACTCCGTTCACGTCAAGGAACCAAACTGGGGGTAAAGAGTTGTATTTACGCAGATTGGCTACAGCCATGTCGCTGACAGCCGCCCCAATGCCAAACTTGCGTGTCTGGCATAGCTCTCGGTTGCAGTAAGGTTGGATGGGCGGTTCATTACACCGGTAGGCGTAGTCCTTCTTTTCTAGCTGTTTGACCACGATGTTGACCTCAGATAAAGGCAACGGGGGGTCTATGTAGGCCATGTTGTGGTGGAGTATTTCGTCTTGCCAAGTATCCGGGTGCGCTTTCCGCAGGTACACGCCTACGCTAAAGAGTCCGTTGTTTCGCCCGCCTTCGCTGATTTTTTGGGAGCATAAGGTTTGGAGACAGGGTGGACCGTCCACAATCGCGGTGTCTTCGACGGTGGCTTGGGTAAGGGCTTCGATTTGTTCGGGCGTCTGGACGTGCGCGGCATGTAAGCCAAAAAACTCCTGTAACGTCGCGGCGGCCCCATCGTCGTTAAAAGCGTACCGCAACCCCTCTTCCGCATTGAAATACGGCATGTTGAGGAAGTTACCGATATCGCCTCGGTCTAAAAAAAGTTTGATTTGCTTCGGAAAAATCTCACTACCGCCATAACCAAGCCCACTCGCTAGATGCTGAAGTGTGGACTGCATGGTCTTGGCGGGCACCCAGTCGGTGCTGAAGATGAAGCAGTGTGCGCCCCCGCTCTTGGAGCGACAGACTACCAGAGGAAGCTTGGCGTTGCGAATGCGCTCCACCAGCTTGGAATGGTCTAGGGGGTACTCATCTATGTCTATGCAGCCCCAGATGCACTTGTCGTCTTCGTTAATCGGGATGATCCCGATCCCTGCCCCTTCTCCAGCTAGATGTTGCTGGAAATGCTCCGTGGTCCGTGGTTCGCGAATGACTCGCGCTTTACCCTGAGATTTACCGTTGGAACTTGTTCTGTCGATTTCAAACGTGCCATAAGCCTGTTTGAGGCCATCAAAGATAGCCGAGAAACGGTTTGCATCAGACATTTTTTATTCGCCAAATAAAGGGGGCCGAAGCCCCCGTGTTCTCTAGAACGGCACGTCACCTTCGCCGTCACCCTCTTGGTTATGTTTGACTTCAACATCCCCTCTGAGGATAGATTCTGAGAACTCCTTGGCTTGCTTGTAATGTGCGCCGTTTTCTACCACACCTTCCAAGCTGATGTCCCAACCGTGCCAGCTACCCTTGCTATTCTCTTCTGAGACAGTTTTCAAAAGATAAATGTGGCTGAACCGCGGGGGTGTAAATGGCCCGTTTTTGCCCACCAACGTGCGCTGGGCAATGGTGCTGTTCCAGCGACGGCTTTTCTTCAACTGCGTAGATTTCATGGGTATTAGAGCCGTGGTCGTGGTGCCGTCCTCTTCGAGGATTACCACAAAGTGCTGGTGCGTTTCTTCCAGATAAGTGCCGTTGCCGCCTACAACGTAGTCTTTGTTATCAGCGGGGTCTCGCTCTACTTTTGGCAGCGTGTCTTCTGGCGTAAAGATATTTACAGGAGCGCCTGTACCAGTGCCCCGAGGAGCCCACTCAATAAAACGACGCTGATAAGCTGAAGGTATGACACGAATACCTGTCTTTCCGCTGTAAACCTGATTCGATACAGTGTTAAGGATATCCCCGGCCTTCGCGTTTTCCAGATCATCCAACACCGGGTCTTGACGGCTGAGAAGCTTGAGGAAAGGTAAAGCCAGATCGTCTTGACCCAAGTTTTCAAGGCCAAGATTGGCGTCTTCTTCAAAGATGTCCGGGCTAAACGCCACGATGTCATTTTTGCCCCCTTTTTTTACCGCTTTAGATTCACTCATTACTTGCTCCTCGCAATCTTGGCCCGCTGGCCTGTGTACGCGCCGAAAAGGTCCATGGGGAAGGAGTCCCCATTTTCCACCCGCTCTTTGACCCACGCTCTCAGCGTTTGCGCGTGGACCTCGGTTTTTTGCTCAGGGAATAACTTCATGCTTTCTGCCGCTTCCATAAAGTCCACAGCCTTCTGATCTTCGCCTCGGGCGAATCTGCAAGTGACGGTGTTCTTTATGATGTCTCCGAAGTCATGGTCTCGGAGCCACTGAAAGGCCTCCTCGCGATCAGCCACTTTGATGTGGCCACCGTAGGTCGGCTCCACGGTCACTTTGGAACCATCGTCGAGTTCGATGGCATTGAGGCCCAGTTCAGCCAACATGGCCGGGAGGTCCTCATCGGTGAGCTTCAAGAGGTTGCGTTTGGCCTCTTTCAGTTTTTCATCAAGCTCTGACACTAAATCTTCATGATCACGGATTGCCCGTGCGATCTCAGCAACAGAACTCAAGCCAGCGTTATCCATCTTTTCGATGGCGGAAGCCGTGACTTGGTCAGCTTCCATATCTAAGAGCATCTCGCTCATCGCATCTCCTTTCGTGGTTAGGCCCTTTTTTGGAGGGCTGGACGAGCAGGCTACCATCGCATATCATGGTGGTCAAGCATAAGAGGCATCACATGTATAGTTTTGCGACAGAGCCCTACGCGCATCAGCGTCAGGTTTTTGACATGTCATGGGAACGTCCTTACTTTGGGCTGTTTATGGAGATGGGCACCGGCAAGTCAAAGGTTGCTATCGATACCATGGGTGCCCTTTATGAGGCGCGTGAGATTAACACAGCTTTAGTGATTGCACCGAAGGGCGTGTTTGACAACTGGGTAAAGAAAGAGATCCCGGCACATCTGCCCGAGCGCATCCAGACCAAGATGGTCAAATGGCAACCCAACTTTACGAAGAAGTTCCGTGAGGCGATACAGGAGATTGCTGACCCAGAGCAGCGTCAGCCGGGGTTTTTACACATACTGGTAATGAATACAGAGGCGTTTAGCACCTCAAAAGGTGCGACGGCGGCAGAGCGGTTTGTGAAACTGAACCCCAACTGTTTGACCATCCTGGATGAATCGACAACCATCAAAAACAAGGGTGCCCAGCGGACCAAGAACTTGATTAAGGTGGGTCAGGCGTCAAAATTTAGACGCATTCTGACAGGCTCTCCTATCACCAAAAGCCCCATGGATTTGTTCAGCCAATGCGCGTTCTTGGAACAAGAGGCGCTGGGGTTTAACAGCTACTATGGGTTTCAGGGCCGGTATGCGGTAGTTCAGCGTCGAAACATGGGACCGCAT
>Ga0098043_1000208_pt1 | contig 19783 bp, 38 predicted proteins | sample 9B_taG_FD_92581 | JGI IMG/M metagenome (GOLD analysis project Ga0098043, IMG submission 92581) | Marine viral communities from the Subarctic Pacific Ocean - 9B_ETSP_OMZ_AT15188_CsCl metaG | ecosystem: Environmental > Aquatic > Marine > Oceanic | place: Subarctic Pacific Ocean | collected 2015-01-10 | reverse complement strand
GGGCCAACGACTACTGCTACTCGTGGGTGATTGAGGTTGACCCCTACTGCTGTGAGGTAGGATGGGATGCCGTTTGCATCGAGATGCACGAGTACTGCAGCCAGGGTGTAACCAATGTCGAGGCTCTGGGCTACAACTCAATTCAGATATGGCCCAACCCAACTTCTGGTGTGCTCAACTTCCAAGCCCCCGCAGAAGCATTTGCAGACGTTTACAGCCACTCTGGGCAGCTTCTGATGTCATGGCAAGGAGATAGAGAGATAGACCTTACATCGCTGCCTAACGGATTGTATGAGATTGTCATCAACTACAAGGGCAGAGTTAGGGTTGAAAGAATCGTGAAGCAATGAGATACCTCGCAACCACATTGCTGCTGCTGATCACCTTCAACGTGTCAGCACAGGCAGTAAAGAAAGCATTTAAGTTTGCCACCTTCTACACCGCCTTCAGTGGTGGTAACTCCCTGTCAGACAGAGAGGTCTTCTCTGTGGCCAACGGCTTGCAAACTGACATTGTAGAAACTCCGTTTGACTTTGCCCTTACTGCAGGCGTTCGCAAGATCGCACGCTTTGGATACGAGAACAGAGCCAACACATTCTACAACGGAACAGAGAAGTCTTACGGAGACGCCGCCACCATTGGTAAGGTGAGTGGCTTTGAGTTCCTGTTCGAGGGAGACTACAGGAGACAGCAAGGGGTCAACTACCTAGACCAAGACTACTTCCTCAGGTATGTGGCTGACAAGTGGATCACCAAGGTGGAGTTCCTGCAGGATGGATTCGCTGACGTCAGGTACTTCGAGGCATCCCAGAGAGCCAGGGTCAAGCTTGGTAAGCTGTCCCTCAACGCTGGAATCATGCAGCGATTGTCAGAACCATATGGGTACGATCCTTTGAACGAGTGGTTGCTAGACAACAATCAACTTCATTTTACTTCACTCGCTCTGCAAGAGGGATACGACATTGATGTGAACACAGGTGAGTTCTTCAGCCCTGATGGGACACTCGTTGCTAGTAGCTACGAGGTGTGGGAGGAGGTTGTTATCCCCCAGGCGCTCGAAGATTACGTGAGCAAGAAGCGTGGAGAACTGGACAATCAATGGGTTCATTCTGTGGTGGTTGGCTTTGACTACTATCACTTCACCAAGAACTTTTGGGTGCATAGCTGGGCCAACCTGATCCCCTACCACCTAGACACAGATGGAGAGTACTCGTATCATAGGTTTGTTAACAGCGGGCAGTGGATAGACTACTCTGGGGGTCTTATATTTGGTAAGAGGTTCAATAAAAGTTTTGGTGTATTCGCAGAGGGTAAGTATCATAAGTACTGGGACAGGTCATGGCACGACTTTTCTCTGGGAATCAACTATGTAATAATTTGATATGGCTCAGCAGATAGGGGAGGACACTAAGATTACGCTAGACCTAAAGACAATAGGCATGGCGGCAGCGGGGATTGGCACAATCGTGGCCATGTGGTTTGCGCTACAGGCAGACATTGCAGAAGCCAAGGAACTACCTGCTCCATTGGCCCCAGACATCACGCGCATGGAGTTTGACATGAAGGACCAGCTAGTCCGTCAGACAATCATGAGCACACAAGAGGATATCACTGAGATAAAAGAAGACATCAAGCGTATCGAAGAAAAAATAGATCAACTCAGATGACTTATGAAAGCTTTAGCCACCTGCATACTAATCTTACTTTTTTCCGCCGCAACATACGTTTCTGCACCTGCAGAGGATGAAGTTTGTGAATCAGGTATTTGCGTAGTAGAGTTTAACGCGAGCTTCAATGCTCAAAACAGTGTAGAATGGATCGAGAAACTGGACGATTGTGTGACGAGCCGTGTGGATATTGTGAGTGCACCTGCCCTGCAGAAAGAACACAAGATTGTGGTAGTACCCACGATTGTTGTATTCAACGAAGGGGAGGAAATAAAGAGGTTTCAAGCTAACATCATGATGACGATGGAAGCAAGTAAAGGCGATGTGCAGGGAGCCATCGACGAAATATTGATGAGCGACTTCTAACTCAGTATTTTTTATCGTACTCCCAAACTCTGTATGACACCAGGGTTTTGATGTCGTGAAGCTTGAGAAGAGAGATGACGTCTTTCTTTCCTTCCCTTGTGTATCTCTTTAGGTAGGCGTTCTTGTACTTGGTAACTGCTTCGTCAGAGACGTGCTTCTCGCAAAAGAATGCCAGCTCTTGTCTGTCTACTATGACAAACCCCCCTTCCTCTGGCATATCAAACGCGATGATGGTGGCACCACCATATAGCCACCCTTTGTTCCCTCTCACGTTTGTAAACTCACACCAGATTTGATCTGGAAGGTTGTTGCCCTTGACATCGACACCCCATCGCTTGCCTGCTGGCGACATAGCCAACCAGTAGTCGATATGCTCATGCATATCCTCCGTGTGACTGGACTTGGTGACCAACAGCCCCTTGTTTCTGGCTGCCCTGAGAAACCTTATCTCCGCGACCCTGCCAGTGCTCGACTGATATTCACTGCGACTTGGCTTGATGTTCATCAATCAGAGTTTTAATTAGGTCAAGCTCCTGATAAATTTTGCTTTTGCTTTCGAGCACCTCTCGATACACCTTTTCAAAGTCCTCTTGTGGATAACCCTGATTGTCGTGTATGGCTTCATACAAGTCATCTACGACCTCATGGATGCGGTCGCATGCAAAGTGATACATCCAACTAAGCTCAGATCTCTCCATTCTTAATAGATGCTAGTATTTCCTGGATGGCGTGGTCCACTTGCTCCCTGTTCTTAGCTAAAAATACAACATCTGGGGCCTGTTTCTCCACCAAATGTTTAAGGAACAGCTTCCATCTCATGGGGAAGTCATGATGCGATGGCAGATACCCCTTTGTTTCTATGACCCAGGCATGATCCTTACCCACAAAATCAGGCTTGTATGTGATGGGCAGCACAACAGAACCTGTCTTGTCCGTCATGTGCTTTGCCCTAGCCGTCATCTTGAAGTACTTGTTGGGATATCGAAACTTATCTTGCAGTTCGTAGGTGTGCTCTTCATAATCGAAAGCCAACCCATTCTGTTTCAGTTGATCCGCACAATACTTTTCGATTGCAGATGCGTATCTTCCCAAGCTTTTCTTTCGAGAGGTCTTTCTGCTCCTCTTCGCTTTCTTTCGCATGAGTCAATATACACCATCAATTCTTCAAAAAGCTGGTGTTCAGTGGCATTTGTTTTTCACTCTCATTAAATGACAACGTGTCGAACAGTGGCTTTTGTGCTGCCCAGCTAGTAAATCCTGTATGTGATAGGTTCATGGTCATGCGGTATGGCTCTTCCAGTGGCGTGGGTCTACCACCTGTCTCCGTCACCCTGACTTTCCTGACGTGGAACTCAGTCATCTTCCTGATGTTGTGGTCTGGAGACTGCACCTTCCTGTGAATCGTCACAAAGCAATCACACCTGTTAACAAACTTACCTCCTCCCTCTGTGTCCTCTGCGTATGGGGCGATGGGCAATCCGTCTGGGCCTTTGCGACGTTGAGCCTCTGTAAAGGCGTGGGTGTTGACCCATACGGCGATGTCGTTAGCCTTGCTGAATGTCAAAAACTCTGATGCTGCCTCGTAGTGGTAGTCGTGTGGGGTGATGCTGCTGTTTCCAAGGTCCAACTTCAAGCTGTTGTATGGGTCCACGAATATGCCATCGAGTCCACGCTCACGCATGATCTTCTCCATAAACAAGATGATGTCGCTGTAGCTATACACCTGGTTGTTGTTGATGATCACAAAATGCTTCTGCACCCATTCGTATGCCATCGTTCGCTCGTGGTAATTCATGTCAGTCACCTTCTTGTTCATGGCAAACTGCATGAGCTCCATCTTCACAGACGCCGTCTGATTCTCGCTAGAATATATAGCCCACTTCCAGCCGTGCTTGATTGCAGCGTTCACAATCATGTACAGCACCGTGGTTGTCTTTCCCACATTGCTATGCCCGTTAAGAATAACGAACTCTTTCTTGTACCTAAAGTATTCGTCCAGAGCTTCATCCCCTGTGGGCAGTCCAAGCTCAATCAGCCCCTGACTGAAGTCATCAATCCACTTCCAGTCCACATCGTCTGATGCAATGAAGGACATGTCCCCATCATTCAACTGCATCTCTCTCTCTACTGACTGCTCCTCGCGCATCAGATCCCTGATGGGCATCAGCTTCCCGTGCTCAAGGCCATCACGTATCGTGTGCATAGCCTGAGACTCACTGTCAATGTCTCTCTTGGTTATTTCCCTGATAAGGACACGAACAGCCTCGTCCTCCTCAATGCGCCCAGCTGCAACGTATCCACCACAGAGCTTGGATGCTCTCAATAAACTCGCATGCTTGTCACCATCGTCAGCATGACGGATCATACGAGCCGCCAGGTTCAGGCGCATGTAATCTGTGTGGTCCCCCTTGACCTCTACCTTCTCCTTCTCCTCTCTGTTTTCTACGAGCAGCCCAGCAAACTTTTCGTGATTTTCCTTGATCACAATGTCTGGGTCGTATGACTCAAAGCACGCACGAGATTCGTTGATGCCTGACTCATCAACGTCCAACCCATACTGACTGTCAAAGTACTTTACTAGTGCTCTAAAATGATCCCTGTGTCGTTCAGGGTTGGTGATCTTCACCAAAGCCTTGACGCCATGGCCACTGGGTGATACCCAACAGGACTGCACATAGTTGTCTGTCGCTAAGGATGTCTTGGTGCTGTCTACATCAACATGATCAAAGTCCAAAACGATAAAGCCAGAGTGCTCAAAGAGAGCTTCGTCAGCGCGTTCTGAAAACTCACCACTCCAACATACAACGGGTAGTTGTTTCTTCTTCTCAGTCTCTCCGTCTCTTACATCACTTATGGTCGTAATCGACTTCCCATCCTGAATCCTTGACAGTGCTTGTTGTAGACTGACGTGCCAGGGGTTGGTCTTGTCGTAGACGTTCTTGAATATTGTTACTTTCATTTTCCTTTGCAATCATGAGCAGGATCATATATCCTACGATGTCTTTAAGCGTGTCCTCCGTATCCTCTACGAGCCCACTGTTTTGTATCCGTTTTAGTTTTTCATCAATACGAATCTTGATGCTACTGCTCGCACTCGCTTGACTGAAAATACTCAGGGGGCTGAGGGCCGCGTCACCATAAGCTGCGTTCTTCTTCAGAAGCAAACTTTTAATCTCCTCACACTTTTTCTTGATGCTGTCTTTTGTGCTCATCTGTAGTCAGGTTTGAGTATGAAATACGTTTCTTGTCAATGATGTCCCTCACAATGATGTGCTTATCTGATTTCGCATTCTTTCCATACAGCTCTTGTCCAAGCCTGTGCATGGTTTTGCTGTCATACTTGCGAATGTCCGCAGGCGTATCAAAGACGGATACTATCCACACGACACGCTCGTGTACAACCTTCTTTTTTTTGAAGGCGACACGAGCGGTCATGTAATAGATAGGAGCTTTAGAAGGGGAGGTCATCCTCCTTCTGCGCTGCTTTCTTAGCGCGTTTCTCCTTAGCAGCTTCGCTGTTAGGATCGTACACACGGCAGCATGACTTGCCGTTCTTAGACATGAACATGGTCAGGTAGATGTTGCCACCTTGTCCTTGTTCGTTACGCGATGTAGCGTACTTCTCAATCATCTCTTTCATCTCGTGGTCTTTCAGACGCACGGTCCAGGCAATGATGTTTTTGTTGTCGTCCCGCAAGGGCTCTTCAGCGTATCCACAGAGGACGCTGTCATACTTTTGATCGCTCATAGTATAGGGTTTAATTAAATAGTTGGTGTAAAAATAAGAGAATGGATAGGGCACATGCCACCCAAAAAACCTGGGTGATTACAATGCCCACACATTCAGACAATAAATTCAGCAAAATGCTCTTCAGAGTTTTGTTTTCCATTCAAATAATTGTTGATGTTCTCAAGGGCTTGATGGAATTTCATCTCACCTCTGAACATGGTTTCTTCTGAACACTTGACGTTGGCTGGGTAGTAGGGGTATGTCTTCTCTTGCACCACCCAGTAAAAATCTTTGATATCAAAGACCTTGCTGTAGATGTATGCCTGGATGTCATAGCTGAAGCTGTTGACATCATACCTGAACTTGTCTATGCTGCGCGATGACTTCGAATCAATGATGCGATCATCCTGTAAGCAATCCAAGAACCCCTTGAGTGGCACCCCATCCAGGTCAACATTGAACTCAACCTGGAACTTACCACCATCGAATTGTGTGTAATACAAGCCACAGTCTTTGAGCCTTGCGATCATCGTCTTGGCCTGGTTCCAATCATCCTGTGATACAAACGTTTTGTCCGCATTCTGTGATGACTGTTCCGCCTCAGCCTTCCATTCTTTATATCGCTTTGTGCTTCTAGGGTTGCGCCCACCTATCTCAGCGACAATATCGCTGTCGTCAAGAGTGAAATACAACTCATTAGCTTTGTCTGGTTCGAACAACAGCATGTCGTACAACGTGCCAAAGCGTAACGCATCTGACTCTTTCTTCAGCTCACCCCTCATGTACATCTCCCACAAACGCATGTCTCCAAGCGCATGCTTAATAGAGCTGTATGAAAGGTGTGGCTTACCCACTGCCTGTTCGAGCTGTTTTCTCATTCTGAGATGCTGTATCGTGCAATCTGAGTGGACTCCCCGTGCCTGTTGGGGACAGACACAAAGTCTCGTTCGATTTCGTAGCTCATCTCTTTGATGTCATGAATACGAGCCGCTAGGCGGTAGCACCCAAGATCACGCATGGCTTCGAGCGCTGTGATAGATCCGTGGTCACGGATGTATTCCACAATACGAATGGCTTGATTCTGTCTCATCGTACAAACTTCTGGAGTCCTGCCACCTGCTTTTCCGTAAGCTGTTCACCATACTTCTTGGTGATGGCCTGAAAAGCTTTCTTCTTGTCTGATTGAGACTTGATGTACCCTACAGCTTTGTCCATGATGTTTTCGACGGGGGCATCAAGGGCTTTCGCAAGTTTCTGTACAACAGGATTGTCCACGAGTTCTTGCTGCTTCGCAATGGCTTCTTCCACTTCATTGGCCGAGGCGATAGAGGTATCAATGCCGATTCCGAGCATGGCCAATGAACGCCCAACGGCTGATGTTTCACAGTTTTCGACATAGCTAGTCTTGTTGATGTTAGATGATCCGCGCTCCTCGTGGGCATGACCCACAGCTACCACACGGCCCTGCTCATTGGCAATTGTGCATTTGCAAACGCACGTCTTGTCGTCTAACATGGGGAAGTCTGTTGCTATCGTCCAGTTTTTGTACTGCTGCTCTTGTCGAAAGAACTTGATGCGTTCGTTGACTTCAACGTACTGCTTGCCACGGATGTTCGTGGTCTTGAATTTGTAGTTTGACATTGAGTTGAATTGAATTGTTGTGCAAATCTATGTTGAAAGTTATTTCTGTGCAAGTCCCTTGTTCTGTTTGGCTAGAATCCTGCACTTCATGTCCATCAGGCCAATTATGACTCTGTCTATGTCCTCAAGGGCTCTGCGTGGACTGATGTCTACGTTGTATGACTCATGAAAGATGGGTGCAATGTCCAATCCTCTTGTCACATTATTCACCACCTCAACCGCTGTTGCATACTTGTTGCGATACGCAGGTGAGAACCTGATCATGGGTTCGTGTTCTTTGTTGTAGTGTACGATAGAGCTGTGGTCCTTGTCGAACAGCGCACCAATACTGGCGTATGACAGGTATGGTCGAAGGGCGTTCGATACAGCTGCACGGTGTTCAACCATGGGCCTGTATCGTTTGACATCGTCAATCTTTTCCCCAATCTGTCTTTCATATTCCGCTCTGACCTGAACGGCTAACTCACTCATTATTCCTCTCATCGTGTTGGTGCTTTGCAATCTCTAGGATTCGCAAATATGTGGCCAACACCTTGAACGTGTCAAGTACAGACGTGTGGAATTTTTCGATTTCCTCAAAGCTTAGGCGGTCTGACTGCGACAAACCCATGTCATCAATCAGTTCTTCTCCTGCCAAACGGGACTTGAGTTCGTCCACCACCACGCCAATGGTGATGCCAGCAACATCTACAAATCCATCTGCTACCTCTGAACCGCTTTGATTGAGCCAGTCCTCTGCCCCCATCTTGAAAACATCAAGACGTACAAGCTTTCCTGCGATGATAGTGGAGTGCTCTCCATCCTGTTCCTGCTTGTCTACGATTTTGTGAATATTTTTTTGTGTCATGCTTTGTAGCTGTTTATATGTTAGTTTGTATATAGATATATAAGCTTATATACTGTTAAGAAGCAGGTGGTTCATCCTTTGATTCATTCGAATCATCATATCCTTCTGGTCTCCAACCACTTAACAGCTTTCTCTTCGTGTACTCCTCCAGGACTTGTGGGTTATCCTTCAAGAATCTCTGCATTTTACGTCGCCTAGCTCGTGGCGTGTGATCGTTCTTGCCCACGTCAAACTGCGGGACAGATGGGGGTGTGTCTTTCTTAGGCATAGATTCCTCTTTTGTGTGTGAACATGGCATTCAACTGCAAGCCATCTCTGTTGTTGTGCGTGTCCGTGAACCAGTGCGGGTTCTTCCGTGGGTTGTACTTATAGTGCGTCATCTCATCAATGCTGTATGATTTCATGCTGTAGTCCGCATCCCAGACGGCGATGTTCTCGCACTCGACCCACGCACAGACCGTCTTGTTTTCTCCGTTAAAGATTCTCTTGGCCGTCGCGGGTTGATTGCCAAGCTTGCAGTCAAGCATCTGGATGCTGTACGAATCAGGCTCGTAGTATTTTTTGGTGCCTCGCTTCTTGTCGAACACCTGCCACTTCATGTAGTTCTCACCTTTGGCCAGGTGGAATCGCACCCTGTATCTTTTCATGTTGCATGAATTTTAAGCATTTAGTTTTTCCATTTGGTAATTTGCAAGCTTCTCGAAATTCCTGACCCCTGTGTACATGTCATACCACGTCCTGTCTTCCATCTCATCCCACAGGAAGTCAATGGTTCTGGCTGATGCCTCTTTGTGTGTTACGTTTAGTGCCATCGTGCTCACCAGATAGCACAGTGCATTCTCAGGCAGGTTATGGTTGTTAAGCTCTAAAAAATTGTAGTCGTATTCGCTTGTCAGGTGGGGGACCATCATAGAAGCAAGACTCTTTCGAGTCCTGCCCTTCTTAATGCCTGAATCCTTAATGAATTTCATACGTCGCTCCCAGATGCCTGGCGCATGCCTTTGAACCATTTTGTCCCTGTTTTCAGACTCTACATGTGATCTCATGACGGCATATATCTTGCCGTAGAAAGCAAGCACATCGTCGTACTCGTCTTCTTCGATGCTATGAGCCTCCATAAAATGATGTAAATCTTTCTTTAATGTGTCAGTGTCAATATCTCTGATTGTCTCTGTAGGGATGCCCATGGACACCATGATTTCTGGGTTCCATAAAGCTCTTGCCATATCTTGCTTCGACTCCGTGGATGTGATTACCGCGCTCAGAATCTGAAGCTCATGTCCTTGCAGTTCTTTCATGTCAATCTTTTAGGGGTTTCTTGAGGAAGGCTGTCGAAGTTCTTGCTTTCAAGCCTGCGATGTTCTGCTTTTATTTCAGGGTTGCTCATGAGTGCAGCCCTCTTGAGCTCATAGTTCAACAGCTTGCCGCACTCCCCCACAAGCTTCGCTGTCGCTGTCGCCTTGAAGACATCAATCTCATCGTTGTCTAACTTCTCCAGGGTTGATGTGAGCTTGTGAAACAGGCTCTTTGTATTTACGGGTTGCATAATTATGGGTTTAATTAGTTTTTGTCTTCTTCACGCTTGGTGAGTCGTCGCTCAAGCATGGCAATCTGGTCGTCACGCAGGGCTACGAGTTCACGATGCTCACGCCACGCTTTCTTGTACACCTCCGTCTCGTGGCACTCGTTCTTGTACGATTTTTCAAGCTCTGTCACCTCGTCCTTGAGGTCGTCGTTGTCGCAAACCAGGCCCATGTTGGCCTGCTTGAGTCCTTCAATCTCGTCTGTCATCAGGGCCATGTTGGTCTTGAGTTCCTCGTTGCGCTCGCCCACCTCTACGTTCTCGTCGAGAAGCCTGTCAGCGTATTGCTTCATGTTGTTGTATGCGTGTTCAAGCTCATCGACTTCACTCTTGAGTTTCTCAACTTCATTGGTTGCAATCATGAGGCGGTCATTGAGGGCGGCCTCAAGCCCTGTGTTTTTTGCGTATGTGTTCATCACCAATCAATTACTGCGTTGTGGTTTATTGTTGTGAGGTGTACTTCGTTGGAGAACGGAAGGCTCTGCACAAAGAAGTCGTAGGTGTCGTCTGTCACGATCACGCCACGCACATCTAATGTGACGAGCGCATCGTCTGGGTATTCGTACAAGGCGTCGATGAGTTCAGCTTTCGTCATGATATTCGTTTTCGAGTTTGTAAAGGGTGTCCAGAACCTGTTGCAGGTCATACTTGATGTCCGCCACCTTGTGGCAGAGGTCTTCGATGATTTCTTTTTTAGTCATTGTCTTCAAAGTGTTCGTTATACATTTCGTCAATCTGCTCGTCAGTGCTGTCCTTGAGTTCGTACAGCATGGAGTCGTACAAAGCCTCGTACATGGTTTTCCAATCCATGTCCTGCAATACACTTTCGATGTAGCGTGTGGTCTTTTCGTATCGTGTCATTTGTCTTGGATGTATCTGATGATGCATAGGATTCCCAGGGCCGTCAGGTACAAGCATAGTCCTGACAGACAATAGATGTCGAACGTGGTCATGAATTAAAGTTTGAATGTGGTGAGGTCGCCCCTCATAATCTTGACTTGATTGTCGTGCGTGTAGAAGGGAGGTTGGGATTCGAACACAACTGCCATCGTATGATGTACGCACCATCTGCGCTCCCTTGAAAAAGGTGGGGGTGGCATGACGTTTCATACACACCCCCTTGGTCAAACTTCACTCAACCAAATACTTTTCGTACTGCACCACCATGTCAATCGCTTGAGTCATGGCGTATGTCTTCTGTTGCTCGATGGTTCCTGCCACTTGTGGCTTGGGCAAAGTAAACTTAAAACAGCCTTCCTTGCAAATGTGCCCCATCGTGACACTACCTATCATGATCGCCTGGGCGATGTCATTTGTCAGCTTTATCTTCTCTTGATGTGTCATTCTTCTTTTTCTTCAATGGTGGGATAGTCACGAAGTGAATGTTGTGCTTCTTGAGTGCCTTCTCTTGCATTTGTGCAAGCTCCTTCACGAGGTTGAATTGTGTGTTGTCGTTGTTCATGTCAAATCAAATGCTGTGTCTTTGAAGGCGTTTTCGAGGATGCGTTTGTTGTTGCCGTCTGCATGATACCATGTGTCGATGAGTCGATACATGAATCCACCGCAGGTCTTTTGTCGTTGCTCAAGTTTCTCGTGTTGTGTCATGCTTCTTGCTTTAAAAGTTCGAGGTGTTGGTCTGCTCGCCAGATGATTTCTTGCTTGGAGATTTGAACGTACACGTCTGGGTTGTGTGTCATGACGTGTATGGTGCCGTCTGCTTGGAGTTCAGCGTCGATTTCAAATCGCTCGAAGCATGCGAGGCAGTCTTGTAGTGTGGACTTGTTCATGTCTTGTTGTGTTTGCATTCGTCGCATACTTCGTAACGCTCCGTCCCGTCAGGGATGGTTGGGTGTGAGTACACCGCAGTATGGATGTACCCCTTGCCGTTACAGGTTTCGCAGTTCATTGTTCGTTGGTTTCAAATTGGTAGTCATCCTCGTCCTCCCACTCCGTGTAGTAGTAGTATTCGTCGTCGTATGCCTCTTGTGCGGTCTTGTATGATGTGTGCTCCTTGAGCCACCATTCGATGCCCACCTCTTCAGAGACATAGTATGCACCATCGCAGATGCAGAATCCCTTGTTCATACCCTGTCCTGTGACGTCACATTGTCTTGCGTATCTCATGTCAGCTTGTGATGTAATTGATTGGAATGAAGTATGCTTGGGCCTCTTGTATATAGTCGTATGGTGCGGGGCAGGCTTCTGATTGAAACCAATCTTCGCTCATGTATACCTGCACTTCAGGCCATAGCACGAGTTTGTATGTGTCATCCATGATTAGCTGTATTTTTCGTCGATTCGTTGCTTGGTTTCTTCACAGCAGGCAATCCATGCCTCCATGTTCACGAAGGACACCTTGCCCTCCAGACGCATCTTCGCGTCGTTCTCCAGCAGTTCGTCTTTGATTTCTATGTAGTGGTCAAGCCCCTTCTGCAAGCAGTCGAGGACTACCATTTGTATAAGGGCGCCGTGCTTGCTGTACCCTGTCATGAGGTGTGACATGAACTCGTCGTTGGTCATGTCCTTGATGTCGATGGGACTTTTCATGGTTGTGAAGTTTGAGTTGTTTAGTGTGTTCGTGTGTTAGACTCTTCACTATGTTCAGAGTCTAACACACTCACACTACATTAGTGGTTGGTGGGTTGACTTCCCACACTTCGTCGAGGTGATACCTGTGCTTGCGTTTCATATATTGTATGAAGTTATCATAGTGGTTCTTGTCACGGAATGTTTTACTAATAGTAAACTTCCTGCCATAGGGGATAATGAACTGAATTTTCAAGTCCATAACTCACGAATCATAAGCCATACGACAGCTTGCAAATGTGCAGGTGCATACCCCATATCATGCGACATACGTTGGAACCTGCGCTCCATGATGTCATACTGCTTGGGTGTGACGGTGGTTTCAAGGGGCTTGCGCTTATTTGATACACTTTGGAATGCTAATAACATCCATGAATCAATTGTAACAGCATTCATGTCTTTTGCACCCACATTTAGAGCGAAGCGATGGGTCTTTCGACTCGTTTCTTGGATTGACTTGGTGCCTCTGGCAATGTTGAAAGCCTTGATTTTGTTCGTGTCAAATGTCGAACACTTCACCATGTCATGTGATACGTTGTCACGAACTGCCTGACATACGTTCCATGCGTCAATCTTGTTGCGTTCCCACTTGTTTCTTGGGGAGAGGGCTGAGATGACACCCCCTGCCATAACAGGGGAGATGTCAAACTTGTTGGCCATACTCAAAGCGAACTGCTGAGCTTCGTCATACCATACGAGGCCGTCTTGCTTCATGTCATGTGATGCCATGTCATGCCAATGTGATACGTTGCGACGCATCTTGGACAGCGTCTTTTCAAATGTTTGTGGATTCATGTCTGTTGATTGTTCAAGTATGCCAAAGCATCCTTGATGGTGGTACATTGTGGCACATTTTCTGTTGTGCCGTCAGTGAAGTGCAACATGTTGAGTTCTGGGGCATATGCATGGCGCTCAAGCCCAAGGATAGGATGTATTCTCTTCACGATGTTTACTTTGTAAGTTCGACGAAGTTGTCACCCCAGTTGTCACACATGATCGTGTGCCTGCTCCCATCATACCCTGTACATACGGGGTTGAAGCCTGTGCTTTTGAGGTGTTGAAGGGCTTGCTTCAAGGGGTCACCAATGGCGTAATCATATGACATGACTACTTTGTCCGTGTGGCTGAACTCCTTTGCGGCAGGTTCAATGATTGCAACTCTGGCACCAAGGGTGTTGGTGGGGCCAAGGAAGGCCACCTCAAGGAGGCGGTAGTTAGGTGTATCTGACATGATGTGTGAAGTTTACTTGGTACGAAATTCTTTGAAGGCTATTCTGGCTTCGCCAAGGGCGTCGAGTTGTCTTTCGAGACGTTCGATTGTCCATTTTGCCTGCTCCATGATATCCTTTTGGGCATGGAGGGCACGCTTGGTGGCTTGCCAAATTTCTTCCTGTTTGTCCAGAGAGTCCATAAAGTCCAGCTCTGCTGGGTCAAAGGTCATGTGTGTATCTGACATGATATGTGTATTAGAGGTTTGAGCCGTTGTTCATGTTGAGCCAATCGTTCAACAGATTCCACAGAATCAACGTGGATATGATGATTACACAGACGGAGATGATTGATGAAAGCATGGGGCATAAAAATTTTGGTGAGGACGGCCCTCATTATCTTAGACTTGATTGTTGGGGGCACACATCACATCATATGATATGCACCCCCTTCACATCACATCAACTCTGAAAGCTGACGGAGGGACAGGTCACTGAAGCTAACTTCGTTGGCCGTTCCATCCAACGGGAACTCCAAGTCAAGCTTCGCTTGAAAGGCCTTCAGCACCTCTTCCTTTTGAGCCTTCGCCCTCTGTGTGATACGTTCCGTGCTTCCGTTGGCCTTACTGACCTCAGCGACAGCTTTCTGTGCTTCCTTGACGGAAGCCGTGGGCTTGTGCTTGGATGGTGTGATAGGTGTATCAGGGCGGCCATGGAAGGCTTTCTCTTGGCGGTCAGCTACCCTCTGGGTAGGGGTGGCTTTCTTGGTCGTCGTCTTACGACGCTTTGGCTTGGCCTTGGCTTTGGGCTTGGTCACCTTTGGTGGCTCTTGCGTCATACCCTGTGATACGAGGAACTGCTTGAACAACTCCATCATCTCTTCAGCCCCTTGGGGCTGTTCTTTGTGTGATACCTTAGGCTTGGGTGCCTTGGGCTTGGGGAGTTCGACTGCTTCAACGAACTCAAGGAGTTCATTGATGGCCTTTCGAGCGGCCCCTTTCTTCACCTTGGAAGGTGAGAAGTAGAACTCATTGACTGAGACTGACACTGCCTTCAGCAGTGAGACACGGTTGGTTGAATTTTTCATTGGAAATGAATTTGAAAATGTGAAGTTTGAAGTTGAAAGGGAGGGGTCGTTACTGACACTGTTCGTAAGAACTCACAGTGTCTGTAACTCCCCCTATGTTGGTTGGTCAGTCCATCAACTCGTTGATGATGGCTTGCTGAAGGTCAGTTGAGAGTTCAAGGAACTCCGCATCATACCACAGGGTGGCAGGTGAGGGAGTCCAGAAGATTTCAAGCAAGGCTTGAACTTTGAGGGTTGAAGTATCCATCATAGATGAATTGTGAAGTTTGACTGGCAACATTGCCGCCACAAAGGTAAAGGGCAGAACTGGCAAAATCCAACCCTCTTCTTACTGCGCGATTTTTCACGCGTGAAGGGTACTTTAGTACCCCCTGCTAAAACAGGCGAAGAAGTGGCCTCGCGCCCAAGCATCATGCGGCGTATGTGCGAGGTTCGACGTTGTTAGTGTTAGTTGGTTGGGATAGTCAATAGCAAACCCTGCACGTTACTATATGTGGTCCCTTGGACTGCGCGTGGTAAGGCGTAGGGGTTTTGTCCCCCTGATGGAATTGTCAACACTTTCCAGGGATTTGGCAGGGCATTGGCCTTTCTCCTCCGTTGTTAGAACCCCTTGGGGTTCCAACAAAGCTGAAAAGATGTGGCAAAGTTGACCAAAGGTCAAGGGGAGGGGGGTCTCACAGCGCATTTGTGTATGCAGGTGTAGACGTACATAGGTATATATAATCCCCACGGTGCGTATTTCTCCGCTTTTTTCCCAATGATCGTTCGCTCATCGACTTCGAGTGGGAGCATTAACCACAGCCTGATCAGATACTTACACCCTGTTGCCTCTAGTGGCTGTTCAGGGTTGACTTTTAAAATTTTCTAGTATAACTTTGCTAAACTATTTAGAAGGTTGTCACTGTACAGATGGTTGTGTGTGCACACAAAGCTGATGCGCGTACTCTCGTGGGTAACAACTATTACTATAACGCAGGGATAGCTGTGTTTTGTCCACAACCAGGCTGTTGTAGTCCTCTGCAGAACGTTTATATTTGCAGGTATGAGATCTAAAGTCAAGAGAAAGCGTGGTTTGCAGCCCATCAAGAGGTATGAGCATGGTGGGCCACATGATGTTCTTGGAAATCCTATCCCACCAGCATCCAGGGCTGACACCGCTAGGCTTGTAAGTGCGGGTCAGGCGCAGATGCAGGAGCTTTTAGATCAAGGATATATTCCTTTTGGTGATTCAGCCATTAAAAACACTGACACCAGAACAGATTTCGTTAGGGCTGACAGAGGATTCTTTGCAGATGACAGCATACTTCTAGGTGAGATTGAAGATGCCATGCTTGAAAAGCCTTGGCTTGCGTACAAGATGTACCCTCCTGGATATTCTGCATTGGTTGCAGATGATCTGGACTTCAGCAGAGGCTTCTTTTCAAAGTATGCTAGGAAGGTAGAGAAGTTTGTTGAAGACAATCAAAGGAAATACTTTAGAGATCGCCCATTTAGTCAACTTAAAGAAAGTCTAGAAGAACTCTTAGAGAATAAAGATCAGGGCTCTTTCTACAGAGTAACGCAAAATTTAAACAGATTTGTAGATCTAGCCAAGCAGTTTCCTGGGAGAAACGACAGTATGCTTTATACAGAGAGCATAAAAGATGCTGTTGGTGATATTAGATCTTACGATCAAAAGCTAGAACGACTTAATGCAGTTCAAGATTTTGCTGAGATCCCCGTTTTCCCATTGGACGACGAGGGCAACAGAAGAAGACAGACTGTAGAAGAAGAGTACGGGAGACCTATTGACAGCTCTCCTGCGAAATTTGGAGGCACAAGATCTAAAGAAGATGCTCGATTCTACAGAGAAATTGACAGATCCAAAAATCCAAATCCATTTTATGCTGCTATAGGTACAGCTGATCCAGATGCAATTGATTTAGATGAAGTAGAGGATCTGCTTTCACAAGGATATGGCCCACCCGCTGTTGTTGGTCCAGGAGATGCTTTCTTGGGTTCTGGAATGACAACTCTTGACCAGGCTGGAGCTAATATCACCAATATGGGTAAGAGCGCATACAATATGATTTTTGGTACTCCAGCTCAAGTAATAGAGGAAGATGCGGGAGATCTTGGGAAGAATATAACCGTTGTGCCAGGCACGCAAGTAAACTATGTGGATGTCCCTAAAGGTAAAGTGAGTAAGTTCAGCAACATCTACCCCACCCAGGCCAGGGATACAAGAATCCAGAAGGTCACTTTCAACCCCGTGACAGATCAGTTTGAGCCAGTAGAAGGTAGGTTTTACTTAGATAGAGAGTCTGAAGGCACTGGAGCTGTTCGAAGAGACGACTTGGTAAAGACTCTATTTAATTACGATATTACTCCTGCTAGAAAATTAAAATTCTACAATGAAGAGCTTGGTGATGTTGTGTCCATCTTTGCATACGACTCACCAGAAATGCTTAAGGCGGCTGGTCTGAAAAGAAGCGCTTACGATATTGCGAAGTATGGGGATACCCCACAGGAAACCAGGCAAGAGACAACAGGTCGATTCAATTACATGGCTCCAGGTTCGTCAGCTTCAGTCACGACTCCAGAACGCAGAAAACCACAAAATTTAAAATCCTTGAAGGCCAGACCTGCTGGCATGAATGTCGTCAAGAATAGAGATCTGATTCCCACATCTCCTATTCAGATGCCAGTAGGTAGAGTTCCTATTCAAATTGGTGCGCTTGCTCAATCGCAAAGAGGAGCAAGACAGGGTGGTCAGAGGCTGGATAGAGAATACTATTACGATCCAATCAAAAGGCAATACAGAGAACGAGAGGTGGATAGTGAGAGACTGGGCGGACCCGTATATGGGACAACAAAACTGTTTGATGAAAAACAAACTCCTGGTGCCCCAGTGTATGGTGGTAGTTATGAGTTTTCCAAAGGGGGTAGACTAATAAAAAGAGTTAGATCGTAATAGGTATATTTGCCCTATGGCTACACTTACAGTTACAATACAAGAAGAACTTACCATCAACGGTAAGGATAGAGGTAACACCAATACGATCTCTCTTTCTTCTGTGAGTGAGGTGTACAGCAGGGTTCTTACTGTAGACAATACAGAACAGACTGTACTGCAGTTTCAGGCAACGAGGCCCGCAGGCGGGACGCTCACCTTTGCAACAATGCAGTACTTGAGGATCACAAACCTTGATGCATCAAATACTGTTGACCTTCGCATTCAAGACACCTCCAACACAAAAGAATACTTTGTTCGTATTGCTGCTTCTGAATCTTTCATCTTGTTTCTTGATAAAATGGATGCAGACGCTACTGCTGGAACTGGTATAGCATTGACTCAGATTGAGTTGATCTCAGCTGAAGCCACAGGAACAAGTAGCGAGACCGCTGACATTGAGATCTTTGCAGTTGCAACCTAATGCCTACAGTAAAAAAATATAAGGATGGAGGTGAGGGTCCAGGCGGCCCTTTCTCTATGACCAAAGAAGAAGAGGACAAGGCAACAGCTGATGTGCTCAAGGGTGACAAGAAGTTTGTCAAGAAGGCTAAGAAGGACGAAAAAAGAACTGGGCGTCTCATTAAAAGAAAAGGCGGTGGAGCTGAAGGATTGGGTAAACTTCAGGATCAGCTTCAGGCCCGCGCAAAAAGAAAGCGCAAGAAAGAGGGGAGGCAACAGAAAAGACAAAACAGAAGATCAGCAAGACAGCTAGGTCGTCAACTCATGGCTAAGCGCGTGGGTAAGGCCCTTGGCCGTGGTAACTCTATATCTGCTAAAGAAGCTGGCTGCCAGGGTGCTGGTTGCGGCGCATACGAATAAGACTATGGAACTTAAAAAGAAAGATGAAAACGGAGGGTTGACCAATCGTCAGGTTAGAAAAAACTCCAGGTTTCAAAACAAAGCTGCTAGAGATGCTGCCATTGTAACGCGAGGTGCAAAAGATTCAAAGGATCTTATGAAAAACCTCAGTCAGTACGATGAGAAGAAAGACAAAAGATCCATTGCAAAGCAGATGATTAAAGCTGGGGCTATTGCGTTGGGCGGTGTTGCCCTTAGTAACCTAAAGTATCCTTCTGATGCGAGTGGAATGACCATGGGTGAGTACATCAAAGAGCTCCGCAGAATAAATCGTTGAAAAAGTGAAGCTGTCAAAAAATTTATCACTGTCAGAAGTGACCAAAAGCACTACGGCTAAACGCCTAGGCATAGACAATACACCAGATGAGTGGGTTACAGAGAATCTTAAAAAGGTTGCAGAGCATATTTTTCAACCTGTGCGCGAGCATTTCAAGTGTCCTATATTCGTTTCGAGCGGCTATCGCTCAGCGGAACTCAACAAGGCGTGTGGTGGTTCAAAGCGTAGTCAGCATGTGGAGGGTAGAGCATTCGATCTTGACGCAGACGTATTTGGACGTGTGTCGAACAGTAGCATATTCAACTACATACGAGAGAATCTACAGTTTGATCAGCTCATTTGGGAGTTTGGTGATGAAGATAATCCTGATTGGGTGCACGTCTCTTATGTTTATGATGGCGTTAATCGTGGCAGGTGCCTCAAAGCTCTTCGAGACGATGAAGGCAAAGTCTACTACGAAGTAATGTTTGGTAAATCACTCTAAGGCATGGCTCTATACGACGACGCATCATTCATCTTCTTAGCCTCTGCAGCTGCTGGGCAGGAAAGAAAAGACGCTAGTAAGGTCTACAATGTAAAGCCAGCACCTATTGCCAGCAGTACAAACGCGCAGGATTTATCTACCTTCACTATAACTAACGTATCAAACGCGGCTAACTCTATCTCAGTTTCAGGAGGGGTAGCAACTTTTGCGGGGGATGGAACTGAGTTTACGCACCTCGATAAAGCGTCAGTATTTGAAGCGAACAAAAAATACAAAGTAGTTGCTACGGTAGAGATTACTTCAGGAGCAATAAAGTTTCAAGATGGTATCACGGATGCAAAGATTGGTGTAGCAACTGTATCAGGGAAATATGCTTTCTATTTTACTTCAGCTTCAAGCGGTGCTTTTTCGAGATTACGCATTGCCAGAAAAGACGGTTCCGCAGCATTTAACTT
>Ga0098043_1000207_pt1 | contig 19788 bp, 10 predicted proteins | sample 9B_taG_FD_92581 | JGI IMG/M metagenome (GOLD analysis project Ga0098043, IMG submission 92581) | Marine viral communities from the Subarctic Pacific Ocean - 9B_ETSP_OMZ_AT15188_CsCl metaG | ecosystem: Environmental > Aquatic > Marine > Oceanic | place: Subarctic Pacific Ocean | collected 2015-01-10 | reverse complement strand
TAGAAAGTGTTATCGAAGACCTGCAAGATCCTGTGAGTTGGTAACAGTAACGGGGGGTCGATTAAAGTGTCCCTATTGTATATGACCTGAGTAAGTCTCTAAACTATTCTTGTAAACAATTAAACCCTAATTAGGTTCTTTATTATGACAGTTAGTAGCACACAGTTTGTATCACCTAACTTTGCAGAGTTTCTATTAGAAAATGCAAACAATGGCAATGAAATCTTATCAGTCCTCGATGATATTGTAGAGGGTGCAGATACAGTCCTATAAGTAACAACAACTGTTCCCCTGCTAATTAACACTTAGTGGGGGCATTTTAATAAGACTTAAATGTTACTTAGTGCCACACAGTTATTATAACATAGTGGTTACACAGTTGTTGACACATAGGCAGTTAATATGGTATAATTGTTATATGCGTGTTTCGGCAGTTGTATGCGGTTCGTTTATATTTTGCGTCGGTTGCGTTGCCCCGTTTATAAAAAAGGGTAAGTCCCTAACCTACAGAGGTGACAATTCGAGATCTATATATAAAAATCGAAAAAAAATTCTGGGAGGTAAAAGTGTCTCAAATAGGGTTTCAAAATTATAAAAAAATATTTGGAATACCTATATGGGAAATAAAGAAGAGAGATACATTTAATAAGGAGAAATTAATAAATGAAATCCTCAGTGTAAAGGAGAATAATGAGTCGCCACCAAGGGAATATGATAATGACCCCAATAGAGGTTTTCACAATCAGGGTTATGAGACTCCACCAGGATTAGGATTAGATAGTTACAAAGATACTGGAGAGTATGTTAGAGATGTATTGGAAGGAGAGAATGGATTAAATTTCCCCCATCAAATTGTAGCAGGATGGGGTAATATCAACAAGAAATACCAAGCAAATATGCCACATACTCATGGAGGAGTAGGGTTAGCAGCAGTATTGTTTTTGAATAACTCAAAGGGATTGACGTTATACTATCCAAGTCCTCTTAGTGGTATTAATAATATATCTGATGCTGTTGGTATGTGGAATGATTTAGAGCAATATCATGTAGACGTAGAGGAAGGAGATATTGTAGTATTCCCAAGTAATCTATTACACTGGGTAAGACCGCATAATACAGATAAAGATAGAATTACATTTGCAGTTAACATAAGCATAAACTAACATGCAAGAGACAACCTATCACATCTATGCAAAAGACAGAGTGCTATATTGCAATCTATCTGAGGAGGAGTTTGAAGAGAAATGGGAACTACTCCAAGTTATGGTAGGTTTATTAAAGACAGACTATACTGAGAGAGACATATCATATATTAAGTTAGGACCAAAGTGTGGTGTAGGAGGTGCTGGTAGGATCATCCAGAAAACGCCTATGTGGGAAGAGGATTCTTACTGAAAGTTGAGCGAAGCGATATTGACAAATAGGTAGAGATAGTTTATAATTAGGGAGTAATTACAAGGTATTATGGGAAAAGGATTTACCGTAAAAGCAAATGCCCCTACAAAGACTAAAGAGGAATGGGACATCCCTGCGATTAAGGAAAGATGGAAAGGTAAGACTATAGTATTCTGTCTACCTGGTAGAGGATGCTCATATATCTTCCTAAAGAATTTTGTACAACTATGTTTTGACATGGTACAGAATGGAATGTCTATACAAATTAGTCAAGACTATTCCTCTATGGTTAACTTTGCGAGATGTAAGTGTCTCGGAGCAAATGTATTACGTGGACCTAACCAGATTCCTTGGGATGGTAAACTAGCATATGACTATCAGTTATGGATTGACTCGGATATTGTCTTTGACACTAACAAGTTCTGGCAACTAGCAGATCTTGCAATTCCTGCTGAAGGAGCAGAGAAAGAGATTACAGCAGGTTGGTATGCAACAGAGGATGGCAAGACTACATCTGTCGCACACTGGTTAGAGGAAGATGACTTCCGTAAGAATGGTGGAGTAATGAACCACGAAATGGTGGATGGTATCAGCAAGCGTAAGAAACCTTTCACTGTAGATTACACAGGTTTTGGATGGGTGCTCATTAAAAATGGAGTCTTTGAGGAACTTCCATATCCTTGGTTTGCTCCTAAGATGCAAGTCTTTGAGTCTGGTAGTGTACAAGACATGTGTGGAGAGGACGTATCGTTCTGTCTAGATGCCAAAGAGAAGGGTTATGAAATCTGGTGCGATCCTCGTATTAGAGTCGGTCACGAAAAAACTCGTATCATATAACGCAATGAACGAAGAGCAGCAGTTATCTATGGGGCGATCCGTTAAGTGGGTCGATTCCCATATGCCTTCAAAGACATCAGAAGAACTATGGTATCTTTGTTCAAATATACTTACAGAACTATCCGAGCGTGACTCGGTTCGATACCGTATCAGAGCAACGGAATCATCTGTAGCAGCGAAACTCGATTTAATTGATGAAGACACACACGACTCGGAGGGTTGTTAAATGGCAAAAATGTTTAGCGGTGGCGTAGCAGGGGAAACTCTCGAATCAAAACCGAAAAAAACTCGACAGGGAAGAGGGAAACATACTAAGTATGCCGCCTCCTCTCGTAACCATGCTAAAAAAAGAAGTAGAGGTCAAGGATAACTATGCCAGCATTAATATGTAACTTACCTGCATATGAAGTATGGGTAAGAAAAGAATATTTACTTGACCATAAAGGTGGACATGGAGAATTCGTAAAAGGAGTCTGGGTTGCTGCTAAAAGCATACCTGGACGTGCTTTTTACTTTGAAACTTATCTACCTGATTATGCAGCAATGTTTGATAAGTTACCTATCAGTGCTTTTCTTTCTTCACCAGAGATTCCTGATCCTGATATGGAACTTCACAATCTCCAGTTTTGGAATTGTATGGATTATGGTGTTACAGCAGTACAGAAGCAGTTTGTAGGTTCAATGCACTTTGAACTGTATACAAGAGACTATGGTAATCAAACAGGTACATATATTTGTACATTAGATAACTATCATCAAGATGTTGATGCTATTGATTACTCTACAAGTGAAAATCCTGCTGAACATAAGTCACACAATCTAATTGAATTAGATAATGGTCAATTTGCACTCTATCCAAATAATAGAATGCGTATCTATGATAATAGTTTAACACCCGAACCACCTAAGATGCCTGACTTCAAGGTTTCTACGGTCTTCTATCAAGTGGAGAATGGTCATGATCGTGATGGACTAGGAAACGATGAAAATTATTTCTGGAAAACATCAAAGGAAAGAAAAAACGCTGAAGAAGGTGATGGAGATATAATAAAACTTGATATTGAACCAGAATTGGGATGAATAAATATAAAGGACTCTTCGGAGTCCTTTTTTTATTGGTTCTACTATTATGGAAGAAAAGAAGATGTTGCGAGAAATCGCTAATGATAAGATTACTCCTAAAAAGACTGATCGTAATGTGAATAATGACCTTTATGAAAATGATGGTCTAGATTATGATAATGATGTATACGCACCATGCGATATATAAATATTAATTAATACTAATAAATAAAGTAAGGTTTATAATAAGTAAATGCCTTTACAGAGGGTAAGTCAAGGATTTAGGGACATTAGCATGAGTTTTCAGGCTAATCCACTTAATGGTGACCTTATAGGACTTAAGAATGAAAATGCTATAGCACGAGCATTAAGGAACATCGTTTTTACCTTACCTGGTGAGAAGTTCTTTAATGAGAACTTTGGTTCTAATGTCTCTGCTTCTCTTTTTGAGAATATTGATGATATCACTGCCTCTACTATAAAAGATGAGATATTTCAGTCAATTCAAAACTTTGAACCAAGAGTTGAATTAACTGATGTTAGTGTCTACCCAAACTTTGAAGAAAATGGGTTTGATGTGGTGATTAAATACATTATTATAGGAACAGAAGTTCCTCCTCAAGAGTTACAATTTGTTTTAATACCAACTAGGTAAGATGCCATTAGTTAATTTCTCTAACCTTGATTTTGATCAGGTTAAAACAACACTTAAAGAATATCTTCAGTCGAATTCTAACTTCACTGACTATGATTTTGAGGGAAGCAACCTCTCAAGCATAGTTGACGTTCTGGCATATAATACTTACATCACTTCATACAATGCCAATATGGTAACGAATGAAGTTTTTATTGATAGTGCGACATTAAGAGAGAATGTAGTTAGTTTAGCAAGAAATATTGGATATTTACCTCGTTCTAGGAAGGCAGCACAAGCAACTATAAGTTTTTTCGTTGATACATCAAGTGTAACTCCAACACCATCGACTATTATACTAAAAAAAGGTCCAGTTGCGGCATCTCAAGGATCTTTTGGTGGTTCATCTTATGTTTTTTCGATTTTAGACGATATTACGGTTCCAGTTGTTGATAATATTGCAACATTTAATAATATTACTGTTCATGAAGGCACAGTTTTAACATCTAACTTTATTTTTAGTTCAAGAAACCCAAATCAGAGATTTATTATTCCAAATACGGGTGTTGACACTGGATTATTGAATGTAACAGTCGAACCAAACGCAAATTCTGTCAATGTAACGCAAAAATATAATTATTCTCTTCAAGATAGTCTTCTTGATGTAAAAAATAACTCAAAAGTCTTCTATTTACAAGAAATTGAAGACGAACAATACCAAATTTTCTTTGGAGATGGTATTTTTGGTCAAAAATTAGAAGATGGCAACTTTATAACTGTTGATTATATCATTTCTAGCGGAAGTGAGGCAAACGGAGTCAATGCTTTTGACTTTTCTGGTCGAATTGTTCATCAAGTAGCAGGTGCAGGTCAAAATAGGACTGAAACACCTATTACATCGGGCATTTCTCTTGTAACATCCAACATAAAGGCAACTGGAGGTGAAAGTATTGAGTCAGTTGAGTCTGTTAAGAAGTTTGCACCTCGAATTTATGCTTCTCAGAACCGTGCATTGACCGCAAATGACTATGAGACACTAATTCCAGCAAGAATTTACCCCGAAACCGAGTCAATATCAGTTTTTGGTGGCGAAGAATTAGTTCCACCCCAGTATGGAAAGGTTTTTATCAGTATAAAACCAAGATCTGGTGACTTTTTACCTAACTTGACTAAGGATAACATCAAAAATAAGTTAAAAAAGTATGCAGTAGCAGGAATTGTACCAGAAATCCTCGATTTAAAATACCTTTATATAGAATGCACCTCTAAGGTTTATTATAATTCCAATTTAGCACCTTCGGGAGGAGTTGTTTCAAGCGTTGTTCAGCAAAATTCCACCAAATACGCTGATTCTACCGAATTAAATAAGTATGGTGCAAGGTTTAAGTACAGTAAGTTCTTAAACATGATTGATAATAGTCATGATTCTATTACTTCTAACATAACAACCATTGAAATGCGTAGGGATTTGAGGGTGGTACTCAATGCTTTTGCCGAATACTCCATTGGATTCGGTAATGAGTTCTATATTAAGAGTATGAGTGGGTATAATATTAAGTCATCTGCATTTAAAGTAACAGGAATACAGGATAATGTCTATATTTCGGACATTCCTAACACTAATAGGGTAACTGGATCGCTATTTTTGTTCACTTTACCTTCTTCTAACTCTACATCACCTACAATTGTAAGAAGAAATGTCGGTATTATTGATTATCAGAAAGGAATTATTACTATTAACCCTATAGTTGTTCAAGCTGGTAAGCAAAAAGACGGTCAAAGTATCATAGAAATCTCTACATCTCCAAAATCTAATGATGTGATTGGATTACAGGATCTTTATTTGCAACTAGATATAAGTAATAGTACCTTTGAACCTATTGTTGATCAAATTTCATCAGGTTTGAATCCATCAGCATCTAATTATACAGTATCTTCGAGTTTTGCCAACGGTAGTTTGGTTCGTCATGGTGGTACGACTGCTACAGTTACTGGCACTACTGGCACAACAGGAACAAGTAGTTACGGTGGCGGTGCATCAGGAGGTATGACTAGCGGCACGAGTGGTGCAACTGGTGGAACCACTACATCATCTTCAACATCTTCATCAGGATCATCATACTAAAACTATAACATGTCAGAAAAAAGAGTACAATTTAGTAATATTGTCCAAAATCAGCTTCCTGCATATGTTAGGGCAGATTTTCCGTTAATATCTGACTTCCTAAAGCAATATTATATTGCTCAAGAGTTCCAATCAGGTCCGATTGACCTGATTCAGAATATTGATGAGTATGTAAAGGTTGATCAAACCACAAATCTTAATGAATCTGTTGTTCTAAGTGCAGATATTGGTGTAGATACCACAACAATTAGTGTAGATTTAATAAAATCTGAAAGAGGGACTGATGGATTCCCTGATACTTACGGATTATTAAAGATTAATGATGAAATAATAACTTATACTTCAAAAACCGATAATTCATTTGTTGGATGTGTTAGAGGATTTGCTGGTACAACTGATTATAAAAGTGACTCAAATCCAGATTCTTTAGTTTTTCAGACATCTGATGCAGCAACTCATACTAAAGGTTCTAATATTGTCAATTTAAGTTGTTTATTTCTTAAGCAATTTTTATTAAAGAGCAAATATCAATTACTACCAGGATTTGAAGGAAGAGCATTAAACGTAGATTTAGACCAGAATATTTTTATTAAACAGGCAAAAGATTTTTACTTAAGTAAAGGTACAGATAGATCTTTTGAGATTTTATTCAAAGCACTTTACAATGAAGATGTTAATGTAATTAAACCAAAAGATAGATTATTTACACCATCTAATGCAGAGTATAGAATTACGAAGGACATAGTTGTAGAACCCGTTACAGGCGATCCTAGAGACCTTACAGAGGCAACCCTGTACCAAGATGCATATTCTGATACAATTGAAAAAGCATATGCTCCAATCACTTCAGTCGAACAAATTAGTGCTGGTGCTGGTCAGACTTTCTATAAACTCAGTATAGATAGTGGTTACAATAGAGATGTTAGAGTAGATGGTTCCATATATGGAACATTTTCTGTAAATCCAAAAACACAAATAATAGGGAAAGTATCTGTAGGAACTACAGTAGTTGATGTAGATTCAACTATTAGTTTTCCAAATAGTGGCGAATTATATGTAACTTATGATGATGAGAATGTTGGTGTTGTTTCTTATACATCTAAATCCATAACCCAGTTCTATGGTCTTACTAATGTTGATGGAACAATATTAGATGGAACTGTTGTCGGAATTAATACTTATGCATATGGAACTTCTGGAGTAGATGGTTCAGAAATTAAGGTTAGAATTACATCTATACTAGAAGATTGTTCTTATCCTAATAATACTGCAGGACAGACTAAAAACTCAACTGCAAAAATTGATACTTTAGGTTGTAGAGAAAATAATTTCAAATATTCTAATTGGATTTATAATGTAGCACCGATTTATAAAATCAAAAGTTTTGAATTAGTTGATATATCTAATTTTACTTACAATGTTTCACTAGAAACTGATCATTATTTTAATATTGGAGATTCTGCTCAAATCATTACTTCTGGAGCAGATCTTGCAGATTCCATGACAACTAAAATTGTCAGTATTAATTCTGCAACATCTTTTAGTATTCAAGGACAAGGACAACTTCCTCCTCAAGATACTTACAATATTAAAAGATTAATATTACGTTCTATATCAAATTCTTTTCCAGAATCTTCAATTTACTCTACGAATGTTCAGAATGTTTATTCTAAACCTGTAGATATTCTTGACGGAAAACCATATAATGGTCCATCGCATTTTCATCCAAGCACTGGTAAGAAAATGGTGGGTGCAGAACACGTAGACACACCTCATCAAACTCTCTCTACTATTGAAGGTTTGGATAAGGTATTGGTTGCATCTCCTTCTATACCTTCTTACCCTTCTCAACCAATTAATGCATCTACTAGATCCATTTCTTTTAAGGGAACCTTTGCTGGTGATGAGTTTAACATAACCGACTTATCTGATGGTACAATTATTGACGATCATGGTTTCTATACTGGAGATGAAGTATATTATACTCCAGAAATAGTAAGTACAAGTACAATTAGTCCTATCACAGGTCAGGTAGGTATTACTACTGCTATTAACTACTTACTTCCAAAAGAAGGTCTTTATTTTATAAAAAGAATAGATTCTAGAATAGTTCAATTTGCAGTAAGTACTTCTGACATCTATAATGGCAAATTTATTAGTGTTCCTTCTACTACAGTAACAAATCAAGTAATAGAACCTTACAAATTTAAAAATAAAACATTAGAATCTCAAAAATTATTAAGAGAAATTTCTATTCCTGAAAATGGAGGTACTAAAACTAAAACTGAAGCAGGGTTTACTGGTATATTGATTAATGGGGTTGAAATTTTAAATTACAAATCTCCTGATATTATTCGATATGGTAAAATTGAAGAAATTGAGATTTTAGCAGGAGGATCTGAATATGATTTAATTAACATACCAACTGTAAACATTACTGATGCTGTTGGTACAGGTGCAACAGGATATTTGGGTGTTTCTGGAAATTTAAAAGAACTTAGAATAAAAGATGCTGGTTATAACTATGCAAAAGCACCAACAGTAACTATTACAGGTGGTGGCGGTGAAGGTGCTAAGGCTACTGCAAAAATGAAGTTAGTTGTTAATGAAGCACCATTTGTTGCTCAAGTTATTAACAATGTTATTAATGTTGGATTGGGTGCAACTAACTCTACTATTGGGTTTAGCACTTTTCATAGATTCAATAATGCAGAAAAAGTAGTTTATGTTTCCAATGGTCAAAAGGCTGTTGCTGGATTAAGTACAAATAACATATATTATGCTGGATTAAAGAGTTCAACTAAAATTGCATTGCATGTAAATGAAGAAGATGCAATTGTCGGTGTTAACACTGTTACTTTGAGTGATTATGGTGTTGGTACTCAGTTTATTCAGTCCTATGAGAAAAAATTAGTAGTAGATTCATTCGTTATCAATGACAGTGGTTACGAATACAAAAATAATAGAACTTCTACCCTTCCTGTTGGCGTTAATACTGCAACAAATCAAATTAACATTGATAATCATCATTATGAGTCTGGTGATACTATTAAGTACACTACTCTTGGAACTAAGATTGATGGATTGGATGATGGATCTGAATATGTTGTAACTAGAGTTGATGATGATAATTTTAAACTTTCTGCACTAGGACCAATTGGTGATAAAACATTTAACTATGATACTGAGCAATATATTCAATTTACATCAGTAGGTGTTGGAGAACAACTCTTTAATTATCCAGATATTGTTGTATCTTTAAGTGATGATGCACAAGATATACAGGGAATCAAATATCCATGCGAAATTGATCCTATCTTTAGAGGTAGTGTAAAATCTATCAATTTAACAAATAATGGTGTTGGATATGGTTCATCTGAAATCATTAATTTTGATAGACAACCATTGGTTGAACTTTCTAAGACAATAAATGCCCAATTAACTCCTATTGTTAATGACGGCAAAATAACTGAAGTATTTGTTAATTATCCTGGAACAGGATATTTCAGTCCTCCAGATTTAATCATAAATGGTGCTGGTATTGGTGCTGACCTTGTTCCTATTATTGAAAATGGATCTATAAAGGAAGTTAGAGTTATTAACAAGGGAACGGGTTATGTTCAAAATACTACTAATATTTCAATAACATCACCAGGATCTGGAGCTGAATTTAGAGCAAAGATTAAAGAATGGACACTAAATTTAGTTGAAAAGAATAAGCATACATTTACTGCAGATGATGGTTTTATTACTATTCCAAGAAATGTTGATTATGGACTTCAGTATTCTCACTTATATGCACCTAGAAAATTAAGAGGACAGACATTTGCTGTTGGTATCAATACCGTTACTGGTGATACTCTATATGGTCAATCTGATTTGCAGATTGTTAATGGAGAAGAATCAACTTCTCAATACCATTCTCCTATAATTGGTTGGGCATACGATGGTAATCCAATTTATGGTCCATATGGTTACACATCTGTAAGTGGTGGATCAGTTGGACAATTAAAATCAGGATATAAGATTCAGATATCAGATGAAAGACCTCCTATTAATGTTTTTCCAGAAGGATTCTTTATTGAAGATTATACTTATGTTAATGTTACTGATGAATTAACCTTAGATGAAAATAATGGAAGATTCTGTGTTACACCTGATTATCCAGATGGTACATATGCATATTTTTCAACAATTACACCAGGTCAACTATTAGATTCTGATGGACCTTTTGAAGGATTTAAGAGTCCAGTATTCCCTTATCTTATTGGAGATAGTTTCAACTCAAAGGTAAATACTTTTAATTTACAAAGACTTTCTAATCAAGATAGTATAGATTTAAACGATACGGATTGGGCTAGAAACACAACTCCATATAATTTAATTGATGGGACACTTAATTATGAATACCTTGCAATTCCAAATGATTTAAAACAAACTGTTGATATTACTTCAGTAACTCCAGGTTCTGTTGATAAAATTGGCATTAATACTGGAGGTCATGATTATAAAGTAGGAGATTCTATAGTATTTGATGAGACTGGTACAAAGGGTTATGGTGCAAATGTAAAAGTATCTTCTGTTAAAGGACAGCAGGTTGAATCTATAAGTTTAGGAACAACAAGTATTGATGGAGTTGAATTTTATTCATCAACTAATGGTACATATGAAGTTGTTGCTACGAATCCTCATGAATTCAAATTAAATGATAATATAATAGTTTCTGGTTTATCTACAACTTCTTCTAAATTAGAAGGTGCATATAATATAGGAATTACTACTGCAAACTATTCCTTAACTGGAGCAGGATCTACTTCATCTGGAGTTGGTAATATTTCAGTAACTGGTATTGTCACTTTCTTTAGTGTTGATGGTACTATAACTGCAAAACCAAATGATATATTTAAAATTGGTACAGAGCAAATAAAAGTTTTAAATCCAGAACCAACTAAATCTAGACTTAGAGTTTTAAGAGGTCAGAATGGAACTACAGGATCTGCTCATACAGTAACAACAACTCTTTTTGAACAGCAAAGGAGATTGACTATAAATGCAGGATTCCATACAACAGATAGTATAAAACGAAATACTGAATTGTATTTTGATCCTTCAGAATCAGTTTCTGTTGGAGTTGGTATTGGAACTACTTTATCATTCTCTAATCCTGGTGCAGGTATAAGTGAACTTTTTGTTCCTTCAAAATCAATATACATTCCTAATCATAATTTAGAAACTGGTGATGTATTAACATATAATTCAAATACAGGAACAGCACTTTCCGTAAGATACAACGAAAGTTCCTCTATTGTTTCATTGACTGATGGACAACAACTTTTTGCTGCTAAAATTACTTCTGACTTAATTGGTATAGCAACTGTATTTGTAGGAGTGGGAACTACAGGAACGTTTACAGGTATTGCAAGTGCTTTTAGTAATTCTTCCACTCTATTCTTCACTGGGATCGGAACAGGAGTTTACCATAGTTTCAAAACTAACTATAATCCAATAACAGGTAGTATTAAGAGAAATTTAGTAACAGTATCAACTGGCAGCACTCATGGATTGGTTAGTGGTGATGTAACTGATATTGATATTAATGTTTCAATTGGTTCTACATTTATTGTTGCATATAATGATTACAATAGAAGAATTGTAATTAACCCAAGAGATTTTGGTGTTGCAAATGTTGACATTGCTACTAATACAATAACAATACCTGCTCATGGTTACTTTACTGGGCAGAAGGTTATTCACACTGCAGCAACTCCTTCTGTTGGATTAGAAGATAACGCAATTTATTATGTTGTCGTAACAGGTGACAATACAATTAAACTGTCACCAACTTATTATGATTCTACTTTACTTAAACCAAATGTATTAAACATTACTGGTGCTGCTAATGGAACAATTAGTCCTATCAATCCAGCAATCAGTGCATATAAGGATTCTGTAATTGATTTCAATCTTACAAATCCATCATTAGCATATAACAAGTTAACAGCACAATATTCTGCGTTTGAGTTAGATTTTTATACTGATAAAGAAATGACTACTCTTTGGAATAAGAGTAGCGAAAGTAAAACGTTTGAAATCAATAGAAGAGGAAGCGTAGGTATTTCGACAAATGCTAATGTAACTGTAGCAGTTAATAAAAATACTCCATCTACTTTATACTATAAATTTAATCCTATATTTGAATCAGATTTACCTGATGTTAAAAAAGAGATTATAGTTGATACTGAAAATACTTCAAGTAGTGAAGTACAAGTAAAAGATAGTCTTTATAATGGAAAGCACCAGATTAGTGTTGGTATTGGTTCTACTGATTCATTTACATACACATTAACAGTTGATCCAGAAAAATCCTCTTATATTTCTTCTACATCAAAACTTGATTATACAACAAATTCAAAAACTGCTATAGGTGGAATATCTGACTTTAAAGTTCTTTATGGTGGTAATAATTATTACAGTCTTCCTGGTATTTCTACTATTACTACTGATTTTGGAAAAGATGCCATTGTAAATGCATCAAGTTCAACTATTGGTAGAATTAATTCTACTGAATTGAGTAGTGTTGGATTTAACTTCCCTTCAGATAAAACTTTAAGACCATCTCTAAGTTTACCTCAAGTTATAGAAGTTGACGCTCTTCAAGCGATTGATTCTATAGGAATAACATCTGTTGGTCGTGGTTATTCATCTGCACCTACATTATTAGTATTTGATGGAAAGACTAATGAAGAAGTAGATGGTATTGATTTAGCATATGATTTAGAATCTTCTACTATAACCATTTTATCCAATACTGCAGGGGTTAGTGATTCTTCTCCAACTGTTCTACCTACTAAGAACAGTAATGGTGTAGGAATTAGCACTATTAGTTACAACAGTAGTAGTAAAGATGTAACTGTTAGTCTTGCGGTAGGATTTGGCACAGATGATACATTCCCATTTGCTTATGGCGATAAAGTCATGATCGAAGGTGTTAGTGTGGGAGTTGGTTCAACAGGACAAGGATATAATTCAGAAAACTATAATTATCAGTTATTCTCATTACTATCGGTTGCTAAAAATACAGGTGGTATTGCGACAGTAAGATATAGTTTAAGTGAGCATTATCCTGATAGTATAGTAACACCAGGTAATATTGATATCTTCAATTCTGCAGGTAGAATTATTGCTGAAAAAGATTTCCCAAGTTTCGATGTCACATTAAAGTCAAAAGAATATTTTATTGGAGAAACTGTTAAATCTAAATCTGCTTCTGGTACTGTTGAGGGATGGAGTGCTGCAAATGGAATATTAAATGTTACTTCTAACACTAACTTTAAAGTTGGTGAACGTCTTACTGGCGAAACTTCTAATAGTCAAGGTCTAGCATCATCTGTAATTTCTTATGATTCTCATATCAATTTAAATTACTTCTCAATAGTTAAGAATGGTTGGCAGAGTGACTCTGGAGTTCTTAATAATAATATTCAAAGAGTTCAAGATAATCTCTATTATCAGAGGTTTGCATATTCATTAAAATCAAGAGTTCCTTATACTACATGGGAAGATGTGGTTGGTTCATTAAACCACACTTTAGGATTTAAAAACTTTGCTGATTTTCAAGCAGAATCTTCAAACATAGGATCATATGGAATAATTGGCAGTCAGGTCACCTTTAATGCTCCAGGTATTTCTACAACTAGTAGTTCTGGTGACTGGGTGCTTACAAGCAGTGTAGGTAGTTCTAATGTGTCATATTCTCCAATGACCATTGCACCTGCAGAACCTTCTGCTATTATTGATAGAATACAGGATGTAGTTGGATTTGCTAATTTAAATACGGTACAGGATTTTGAAATTGCTACTGAGAATGCTCTTAACGTAGGTTCTCGATTAGTTTCTACTGAATTAGTTCTATCTGGTGCTAGAGTTCTCACAGATTATTTTGAATCAATTGGCAACAGAGTTCTTTCGATTGATGATATTAGTAGTCAATTTAATAGTAATCCAAGGACAACAACATTTAGTGTTGTTAGTAAGTTTGATTTAGCAGATGTTAGATCTCTCAAATTTATTACTTACGTTAAAGATAAGAGATTCTTTAACACTAGACAATTAATGATTGTTGATTTAGTTCATGATAACTATATCGGATATTTAAATCAGTATGGTAGACTTGAAAATGTTTATGATTTAGGATCTTTCGATTTTAATATTACTGGAACAGAAGGAGAGTTACTATTCTATCCTAACAAATTCCAGGTAAATGATTATGAAATTACTGCATTATCATATAATTTAAATGATAATCTACTAGGAGTAGGAAGTAGTGTATTTGGTGCTGCTGCAGAGGTTAAGACAAGTAGTGTAAAGATACCTGCTAATACACCTACAACAATTGTAAGTCTTGCAAGCACTTATCGTGCAGCAAAAGTTTTAGTATCACTTACTGCAGATACTGAAAAAATTGATGCGGGTGGAGAATTTGAATTTGATGAACTTAATATTCTTAATGATGGAACAAATGTAGAGATAGTTGAATATCCACAATTAATTACTAGTCCTGGTTCGACTAACCCAATACCTGGTTTTGGAACGTATTCTGGATATCTAGAAGGTAATTTATTAAAGATTGATTTCCATCCTCATAATAGCACTGCTGGTGTAGGAACAACTTCAATAGTTAATACCATTCAAGTTGCTATCAGCAGTGAGACTTCTACTGGAAGTGGTTCATTTGATTTAAAACATGGAAGAATTGAAGGTAAGTCAACAACTATAAGTGCTTCTGGTTCTCCAACTGAAAATGTAATTGGAAGTTATCCTGATGATTATGATGCAGCATACTTTATTGTTCAGATATCTGATACCACTAATGATTCGTATTACTTATCTGAAGTAATCGCTCTTGATGATTATGATGCTGATACTAGCACTGGAGATACTTATAATGCTGAATATGGTATCATTGAGACTGTATCAGGTTTAGGAACCATTGGAACCCGTATAACAGGTTCTGTAGTTGAATTAGTATATACTCCACTTCCTAGTATTGATGCTCATGTTAATGTATTCATGAATGCATTAAGAATTGAAGATGATTCTAGAGATGTAATAAGTCTTGAGAATGGAACAATACAAACTGAGTATGGTGAGTATTTTGGTACTGAGAGAGATATCAAGAGAGCATTTGAATTAAAGCACCAAACAAACGATATCTTTAATAGAAGTTTTGATGGAAGCAGTACAAGTGTAGTTGATTTGACTAAGGATACTATCCAGATGGCAAATCATTTCTTTGTTACTGGAGAGGAACTTCAATACATCCATGCTGGTGCTGGTACAACTCAAGCACTTGGAATCGCATCCACAGATGGATTTGTAGGTGTAGGAACTACTGACAAATTACCATCATCAGTATTTGCCGTTAAGATTACTGAAGATAAGATCAAACTTGCAGCAACTGCTAAAGATGCCCTTATGGGAGTTGTTAATAATGTTGACTTTACTAGTGTTGGTATTGGTACATCTCATAGATTCGTTTCTAAGAATCAAAATGCAAAAGTACTTGTAACACTAGACAATATTATTCAATCTCCTCTTGTATCTACTGCAGTAACTACTCATCTTGAAAACGAAGTATTCACTACTAGTGATATTATCGAATTTGCAGGAATCACCTCATTCTTTGGTGGAGACTTGATTAAAGTTGGTAATGAGATAATGAAGATTGAAGGTATTGGTGTTGGAAATACAAATACCATAAGAGTACGTAGACAATGGTTAGGAACATCTCTTGCTGGATATAGTACAGGTGATGTAGTAACCAAGGTTATTGGTAATTATAACATTGTAGAAAATACTTTAAATTTTGTGGAAGCACCTTATGGAGCTCTTCCAATAAGTTCTACTACTAATCCACCTGATTCTAGGGACTGGATTGGAATAGCAACGGGGTCTCATTTCCAAGGAAGATCATTTATGCGTTCTGGTATTCCTAATACTGCACAAGAAACATATGCTCGTAACTATATCTTTGATGATATTTCATCAGGATTTACTGGAACAGAAAGAGACTTTGTTCTAACTTCTGCTGGAGGAACTGTAACTGGTATTGAAAATGATAATGCTATTGTCTTAATAAACGATGTTTTCCAAGGACCAGGAATACAGTATGATTATACTTTAGAAGAGTCTGGTTCAACAGGTATTACAACTATATCATTTACTGGAACTGCATCATCAATCGCATCTGATGTTAATACTTCTAATCTTCCAGTTGGTGGTGTTATAGTTTCAGTAGGTTCTACTGAAGGATTTGGATATCAACCATTAGTCGCTGCTGGAGGAACAGCAGTAGTATCTGCAGCAGGAACAATTTCATTAGTCTCTATTGGGAACAGTGGTTCTGGTTATAGATCTGGTATTCAAACAACAGTTAATGTTGGCATACAAACCGAAAGTCTAGAAGGTGTTAACATTGTTTCTATCGGAACAGCATCAATTTCAAACGGACATATTGTTGGTGTTGCGGTTACTAACTCTGAGGTCTTCTATGCTCCAAGAGTCGTTGATAATGCAGTATATAACAATTCTACTGGAGAGTTGGTTGTAACCACTTCTGCTGCTCACGGATTGAATGTAGGTAGTGAAGTATTAGTATCTGGAATCGCATTTACTTGCACATATTCAAGTTCTGCTCCAAGAAACATATCTAACTTTGTTTATGATAATGTTACTGGTATAGCAACAGTAACTACTACGAGTGCTCATGCTTTATCTGTAGGTAAGGATGTAATCTTTACTGGAATAGCATTTACTTGCGGTTTAGATGGTGGTTCATCTACTCATGTATATCCAAGAACAACTGACCCATATTATTCTGGTTCTGTAGTTACTAAAATCATTTCTGTTCAGAAATTTGAGACTAATGTTGGTGTTTCTACAGTACCTACATTCTATCAGTCAGGAGGAACAGTTCAAAGGTCATTAATGACTCCAAGAGCAACTGATCCTGCTGCAGAAGGAACAGATGTTCTCAAGATATTGGATTCTACTAGATTTGCAGTAAATGTTGGTATATCAACAACAGCACATCTTTATGCTAGAGGTGGAAGTGTTAAGATACCAATGGAAGTTGTTTTCGACTCACCACTCGGATATTCAAATGTTCCTTTACAATATAGTTCAGATTCTGTATCTGGAATAGGTTCTAATGCAACAATTGATATTGTAGTTGGTCGTGGTTCAAGTGTAACAGACTTTACTCTTAGGAATACTGGTTATGGATATGGTAATGGAGAAATCTTAACTGTAGCTATTGGTGGAACTACAGGAATACCTACAACTTCATCTTATCATGAATTCCAGTTAACAATAGATGAAATATTTACTGATGAGTTTACTGGTTGGTCTGTAGGTCAATTACAAGACTTAGATGATGTTGCATACTTATTTGACGGAAATAGAGTAACCTTCCCATTAAGTCAGGGAGGAGTAGTTGTTTCTATAAGGTCAAGCGAAGGTTCTCCTATTAATATTCAAGATACTCTTCTAATCTTTGTTAATGATGTTCTTCAGGTTCCTGGTGAAGGATTTAAGTTTGAGGGTGGAAGTACTCTTACATTTACTGAAGCACCTAAAGCAAAAGATACTTGTAAGATAATCTTCTATAAGGGTAGTGGTGATCAGGATGTTAAATTTAGAGATGTTATAGAACCTGTTGAAGTTGGTGATACTTTAACTCCAAGTGCGTACGCTCCTACTCCATCTTATCTACAAGAAGACCCAAGAACAGTCACATTGATTAAGTCTACAAATAACGTAGATACTATTCCATATTATGGTCCAGGTATCACTGCTGATCCTAATCAAACTAAACCAGTTACTTTGACTAGGCAGACAGAAGATATGATTCTTAATGGAAAAGAAGTTTCTAAAGATAGAGGATTATACGAACCTCGTGTTATTCCTGCAGCAAATATTATTAAGGCAGTTGGAGTAACTTCAACTCAACTATACGTTGATAATGTAAAACCAATATTTGATTCTCAAAATGAGAGTGATGTTGGTCTTACATTCCAAGATCAAGTTACTTTAACATCTCAAGTAGTAAAAGAAGGTGCTACTGCTACATCTGTTGTTTCTACTGGAGGAACTGTCAGTTCTATCTCTGTTGTTGGGGGAGGAGCAGGATATGATTCAGTACCAAATGTAGTCATTTCTAATCCTGTTGGATTTGGTTCTACTGCAACTGCAACAGCACAGATTACTGGTGGTGTTGTCACAGGTGTAACGGTATCATTCGGTGGTACAAATTATAGTGAAAGTCCTCAAGTTCTCATTGAACCTCCTACTTTGGTTACTGAGACTAATGATGTTGATTCTTATATCGGTGACTATGGTGTTGTTGTTGGATTCGGAACTACAACAGTAAGTACTGTTGATAAGATGATTATGGATCTATACATTCCAACGTATTCTGATTTAAGACAAACAAAATTAGTTGGAACTGCGATTACTGTTAGTTCTCTTGATCTTCAAGATTACTTTATGGTTTTCGCATCTAATGCAGGAAGTGCTACAACATCTATAACTTCTAAAGATACTGATAACCAGATAATTGGTGTAGGAACTCAATTTATTGATAACATATATCAAGTAAGTGCAGTAAGTAATGTTACTAGAAATGTAGTTGGTGTGGGAATGACTGTTGTAAGAAGAGTTTTTGCAAATATAAGTGGACTCTCAACAGTCACGTTTGGAACTAGTGGTATCGACTTTTCTTCTGAGGTCTTTACCTTTGATGATGATGGTGAAGGAACAGGAAGTGGATTCGCAGGAATCATAACTGCTTCTAATTACTTTGGTAATTATAGTTGGGGTAAGATTACTCTTACAGGAAGATCTGAAACTAATCAGTTTGATGTTTATCCAAATGATGGTATAAGTGGAATCTCCACTTGGCCATTAGTACAACGGACAATTCCTTTGAAGTCCTCTAATTATATTATCTAAATACTTTTAAATCTAGTGCTCTATAAATGGCAAAGTTAGGAATATCAACGGGGGCAGCACCAGACGACGGCACAGGTAGTAGTCTGTTAGTTGGTGCTGCAAGAGTCAATAGTAATTTTGATGAACTTTACACTTTATTAGGTGCAGGTTCGACTACCAACCTGGCACCTGGTATTGTTACTTCTATTGTTGCTGGAGATAATATAAGTGTTTCTGGTGGAAGTGGACAAGTCACAATTACGGGTTCAGCAGGTACATCTCATGTAAATACTGGTTCTTTAAATGTTTCTGGTATTTCGACTCTGGGAGTAACATCTATCACAGATGACGTAGTTGTTTATACTGGCAAAAAGATAAGTTTAACAGATGAAAATACAATTCACTTTATTAATGGTGCAGGTAATGGTGATGTAATTAGATGGGGAAGTGCAGCAGATAATTTGAGAATTGGTTTTGGTTGGGGTTCATATGGTTCAGCAGCAGCTATCTACTCCGATTATACTGTGAATCTTAGTAGCGGTGATGGGAGGGTTAATATTACTAGTTCTGGAGCAGATTCTGGTGATATGGTCTACCTTAATAGTTCTAATGGAGTAGATATAAGAACTAATGCAACTGTAACTGGAATATTAACTGCTTCTAATGTTTCTACTGCTGGTTCAGTAACTGCTGCTACATTCTATGGTAATGGTGCAGGATTAACTGGAGTTGGTGGTGGTAGCAC
>Ga0098043_1000206_pt1 | contig 19809 bp, 28 predicted proteins | sample 9B_taG_FD_92581 | JGI IMG/M metagenome (GOLD analysis project Ga0098043, IMG submission 92581) | Marine viral communities from the Subarctic Pacific Ocean - 9B_ETSP_OMZ_AT15188_CsCl metaG | ecosystem: Environmental > Aquatic > Marine > Oceanic | place: Subarctic Pacific Ocean | collected 2015-01-10 | reverse complement strand
AGTTGAAGTGGGAACAGGAGCATCTATCTAATGGTAGATATACTCTTGAAATGGTCCGGATCGATGACAAAGTTAAAGAAGTCATCACAAAGATCAAGCTGGAAGAAGCAGCTATTGCCCACAAGCAAAACACAATTGAAGGTGCTGCTCCACAAGTTTCAGTAGCTACTTAATAAAAAGCTACATCGTTGAATAAATCACATTCACACTACAGGCTCTCTTGCACTCTACTAAAATCTAGTATATAAAAAACTTACTATACAATTTAAAAACAATATATAGACGCGTATAGTCGACGGCCTAGAGACTATATATTATAACTAGGAAAAGGAGAAAATTATGGCAAACACTACATTTAATGGTCCAGTACGTTCGGATAATGGATTTGAAACAATATCTAAAAACGCAACTACAGGAGCAGTAACTATTGAAGCGGATTACAATGTAAGACCTAACTTCAGAGCATCTATTGATAACAGCACATTTGCAGGAGCAGGTGGAGCAACTGATACCTTAACAGTACAAGAATCAGGAACTACATTTATTGTAAATGGAACAGGAAACAACGTAGTAAACATGCCTGCGCTTAGCACAGATAACGTAGGAACTGTTTATCATTTTGTTTTAACTACTGCTGTTGGCGGTGGTACTACAACTACTTTTGTTTTACCAGGAGCTGGTGTATCAAACTTTTTTGGTATGATTCAACTTGTGTCTGGAACAGCAGCTAACCCAGTTGCTGACGTAGCAGGTGATACAATTACTATGGTTAACTCAACAGTAGCGGGAGCAAGACTCTCTCTTAAGTGTTTAACTGACGATGGAACAAACTCTACTTGGAAAGCAGATTGTTTAAGTACACCGGTAATGACTATTGCGTAATAATTAATTATGTGTGGGCTTCGGCCCACACAAATTTTAAGGAGAAAAAAATATGTCAATTGTTTTAAAGAATTGGGTACGTGTAAGTGATGCAGTAACAGCTGATCCTGATTACTTTGTTACAGCAGCGCGACCTAACACATCTGCAACTATGGCACAAACATCTTTATCATCTGATCATAATGGTGGTGGAAGAAATGTTACTGTTACGACTACAGGAACTGGAGATAGCGGAAAAACAGCTACTATCACTGGAACTGATGTTGACGGAGCTTCTCAAACTGAAGTAATAACTTTACCTGGATCTGCTACAGCAACAGCAGGCACTAAAATATTTTTAACTGTAACTGCAGTTGAAATGAGCGCACAACCAGCAGCTAACATAACAGTTGGTTTTGGAACTGCAGCTGGATCAAAAATTGGTGGCGGTGGAGTTTTTGGTAGTTTTAGAACTACGTCAGGCGGAAACGCTGGAACATGTAGTTTTAGAACTGGTGGAACTGCGGGAACAGTACTTGCTACTGATAAATCAAGCGGAACTTCTGGAGGAAATAACGGTCCATTTTCTGCTCACGGAACTGGAGCAAAACTAGTAAAAGGGATGTATGTTACTTACACTGTAGGCGATTTTGATCAGATAGTAGTTTTTTACGCTGGATAGGAGATTAAATGGCTAATACGACTTCACAGTCCTACAGTTTTGACCAGGACTTTTCAATCGATGAAATTATTCAAGATGCGTACGAACGTATTGGTTTACAAGGTACAGCTGGTCATCAATTAAAAACTGCTAGAAGATCGTTAAACATTCTTTTTCAAGAATGGGGTAATAGAGGAATACATTTTTGGGAAGTAGGAAATACTAACATTAATTTAATTGCAGGTTCAACAACTAATGTTGATGCTACGGCTGAAGGATCTGGTGTTTATACTTTTTATAGAAATTCAACAGATGTTCCTGGAGGAAACGAACCACCACAAGCAACAACAGTTCCTGTTGCAAACATTTACGGCATTACTGATATTTTAAATGTTACATATAGACAAAATTATAATACAACAAATCAAACAGACATAGGCTTAACAAAAGTTGCACGAGATGCTTATTCTGCAACAGCAAATAAAGCATCTAATGGAACTCCTTCACAATTTTGGGTACAAAGATTTATAGATAAAGTGACAATAACTATTTATCCTTTACCTAATTCAACTGCTGCATCAAATTTTTTAAATGTTTATTATGTAAAAAGAATTGAAGATGTAGGAACTTATACTAACGCAACGGACACACCTTATAGATTTGTACCTTGCATGATTGCAGGGCTAACTTATTATCTATCTATGAAGTATGCACCACAAAGAACACAGGAAATGAAGTTGTTGTACGAGGATGAACTTGCTAGAGCATTATCTGAAGATGGTTCTGCAGCTAGCACATACATTACTCCGAAGACATACTATCCAAATATATAATGGCTAGATTTGCAAAAGGTAGTAGAGCATTAGCGATATCTGATAGATCAGGAGCAGCTTTTCCATACAGAGAAATGGTAAAAGAATGGACTGGTGCATGGGTGCACATATCTGAATTTGAACCTAAACAACCACAATTACAACCACATCCAGTAGGAGCTGATCCACAAGGTTTACAACATGCAAGACCTGCAAGAACAGAATTTCCTGTTCAAGATATTTTACCTAACAATCCATTTACCACAACAGCTGCATCAAAAGTTTTAAGTGTGTCTTATCCTCATAATCAAATTAATGAAGGGACTTCTTATGTAAGATTTCAATCTGTTAAAGAAATAGTAGGAGGCGTTGCAATTGCAACTTTAGAATTAGAAACAACTTTAAATGGTGCAATTAATGATACAGTTAACACTTTAACTTTAACTAATTCTGCAGCATTTCCAAACGCTGGTTTTATTGTAATTGAAAAAGTAGATCAAGTTGCAACTAGTGCAACTTTTGGACAATACATAAATGAAACAATTCAATATACAGCAAATAATACAGGCACTGGAGTTTTATCTGGATTAACAAGAGGAACAGCTGCTCCATTTAGAGGAGTAACTCTACCTAATACTACAGCAACAACTCATGCAAACGGAGCAAAAGTTTTTGGATCATATTTAGCAACAGCAATTGCAAGCACTGTAACAGTTGGTCCAACTTTACCTAATGGCACTCAAGCTACAGAAACACAATATAATTCTATAACAGTGCCTTTAGTATCTAATGCTGGAAGCACAGCAACAGGAGGCGGTTTTCAGTGTACAATTGGACCCGTAAATGATAGAGGTTAATTATGTCAGGAATTAGTTATAATACATTAGTTACACAAATTAGAAACTACACAGAAGTAGACGCTAACGTTTTTACAACAGATGTTTTAGAAAGTTTTATTTTAAACGCTCAACAAAGAATCATGATGGATTTACCCATGGATTCCGACAGATTCGTGGACCAAGGTACATTTGCAACAGATGTAAATAATGTTAGAGTTCCGGCAGGAGCTTTATTTATTAGAGGTATAGAAGTATTTAACGCTACAAATTCTACAGAAAAAGGTACATGGTTGGAAAGACGTGATCAAACTTTTTTAAGTGAATATATTGGACGATTAACAGGACCAAAAGGATCAACTACATCAGGAGCAGATGTTACTGGAAAACCTAAATATTACTCTATGTTTGGAGGAGCAACAGGATTATCTGATACTACATCAGGAGGTATTTATGTAGCCCCTACTCCAGACGCTAATTACATATATAGAATATACTTTAATAAAATGCCAGATACTCTAGAGTCTAGTAATCAAACTAATTATATTAGTTTGAATTTTCCTCAAGGTCTATTATATGCTTGTTTAGTAGAGGCCTATGGATTCTTAAAAGGTCCAACTGATATGTTGACATTATACGAACAGAAGTATAAAACTGAACTACAAAAGTTTGCAGCAATGCAAGTTGGAAGAAGAAGACGAGACGATTACACGGATGGAACAATAAGAATACCAATCGAGTCACCGCCTCAGTAATTAGGAGTAAAATATTATGGCAATAACATCGGCAATTTGTAACAGTTTTAAAGCAGAAGTTTTACAGGCTTTACATAATTTCACAGCATCGTCTGGAAACACTTTTAAATTAGCTTTATACACAAGTTCAGCAACTTTAAATAAATCAACAACAGCTTACAGTACATCAAACGAAATTTCTAACACATCAGGATCTGCTTACACAGCGGGTGGAAAAGCACTTACAAGTGTTACTCCTGCTTTATCAACTGATACTGCATGTTGTGATTTTGCAGATATAAGTTTTACATCAGCTTCTTTCACAGCTAATGGTTGTTTAATATACAATGATACAAATTCTGATAGAGCAGTTTGTGCGATCGCATTTGGTTCAGACAAAACTGTAACAAGTGGAACTTTTACAATTCAATTTCCAGCAGCAGACGCAGATAACGCAATAATCCGTATAGCATAGGGAGGTCGACCATGTCGGTGACTTCAGGATGGGGCCGGTTAACCTGGGATCAGGCTAATTGGGGCGATGCCGTAACTTTAAAAACAGGTTGGGGTGCAAAATCTTGGGACAGTGGTGAATGGGGAAATCTTGCTGATGAAACTATTACCTTAACTGGTTTATCAGCATCAACATCTATTGGAGAAGTAGAAGCATTTCCTGAATCAGGTTGGGGATCAGATACTTGGGGTTTTGAAAACTGGGGTGAAAGTAGTTTAGATGTAACTTTAAGTGGTTTATCTGCAACAACAGCTACAGGTTCTTTAACTGTAACAGCAGAAATTAATACTGGTTGGGGTCGTGTAACTTGGGGTAACCAAGGATGGGGTGATAACACAACTTTTGTAAATGTAGATTTAACTGGTCAATCTATGACATCTTCAACAGGAACAATTTCTCCTGCTGATGTTATGGGATTAACAGGTTTAGGTGCAACAACAAGTGTTGGATCAATCACAATGATTGGTGATGCAACTATTATACCAACAGGACAAAGTGCAACTGCAACACCAGGTTCTTTAACACCAGCAGATGTTATGGGATTAAGTGGTTTATCCGCTACAGGATCTGTAGGTGCAATCACACCAGCAGACGTCATGGGATTAACAGGAGTTTCTGCAACTGCAACACCAGGTTCTTTAGAAATTTCTACAAATCCTATTATAGATCTAACAGGTCTTTCTATGACTTCTTCAACAGGAACTCTTGATCCTGCTGATCAAGTTATGGGATTAACAGGAGTTTCTGCAACTGCAACATCAGGTTCTTTAACACCAGCAGACGTCATGGGATTAACAGGAGTTTCTGCAACTGCTAGTATTTCACCAATAGGTGTAGCACCTATTGGTTATGAACGAATAACATGTGATCAAAGTGGTAATTATAGCTCAGTTACAACTACACAAAGTGGTAATTATACTCGTGTTGTACTGGGAGAATAATTTAATATGTTATTGACAATGTGTTTAAAACAAATTAAAAAAAGGTACTACTTAGGAGTACAAAATTATGGCATCAACATATACACCTCTTGGCGTTGAATTAATGGCAACCGGCGAAAACGCTGGTACATGGGGAACAAAAACAAATACAAATTTAAATATTTTTGAACAAATTTCAGGTGGATTTACTGCGCAAGCTGTTGCAGATTCAGGAACACCAACTGCTCTTTCTGTATCAGATGGATCAACTGGAGCAACTCTTGCTCACAGAGTTATAGAATTTACTGGTTCTCTTTCTTCAGGTAGAGTAGTAACTATTCCTCTTGATGTACAAAACTTTTACATTTTAAAAAATGGAACTTCAGGATCACAAACAGTAACTTTTAAATATGTTAGTGGTAGTGGTGGCACAGCAGTTATTCCAAATGGAAAAACTGTAATTGCTTATGCTAAAGCAGACGATGGTACTAACCCTAACATTGTTATGGTTCAGTTTGGAGGAGATGTTGTTGATGATACTTCACCACAATTAGGTGGTGACTTAGATGTCAATGGAAATAGCATTGTTTCTGTTTCAAATGGAAATGTAGTAATAGCTCCAGATGGCTCTGGTAGAACAAAAGTAACAAATGCTACTGGAACAAGTTCAACACAAACTGTAACTACTGATGGAAAAGGTATTGTCTTTTCCATGATTTTCGGGTAATAATATTAAAGGAGAATAAAAAATGGCAACACCAAATTTAGTAAATATAGCAACAATCACACCTAAAAATGCTATGGGTAGTTTATCTGATACAAGCAGAACTACAATGATTGACGTACCTGCAGAAACTGCAGTAAGAATTGATACAATATTATTAGCAAACATTGATGGATCTAGTGCTGTTGATGCAACAGTAGAAATTAGTAATGACAATGGCTCATCTTTTTATAAAATCGCAAGTACAATTTCTGTGCCTGCAGATTCAACATTAAATTTAATTGAAACACCTATCTACTTAGACGAAACAGATCTTATATATGTAACAGCTGGCGCTGCTAACGATTTATCATATCATGTTTCTTATGTAGAAATGGTAGATTAATAGGAGGATAGTTTAAATGCCGAAAATAATTAAACCAGTACAAAAAGGAAGTATTTCATCAGCAACAATTTCTGTTGATGGTGAAGGCAGAGTTTTTTCTGCTAGTGCAGGAGCTTCAGCAGGTGGAGATTTACTACCTACTACTATAATAGATACTGCAGGTCCTACTAACTACACAAGCTCACCAAATAGTGGAAATGTTTTATTTTTTACTTGCGGTGGTGCAGGTGGCCCAGGTGGTGGAGGAGCTCATAACCCACAACCAAGAGTTGGTGGAACTGGAGGAGCCGCTCCAGTAAGAGCATTTTATGTTTCTACTATGGCAGGTGGTGCTACAACTGCATTAAATATTGGTGCAAAAGGAAACCACGGAATTCCAACTGGTCCAGGTCTTGGTACAGATGCAGGTGCAGGAAGTGCAACTGTAATCGGTCCATCTCCCGCTCCTTTATTTACTACAGAATTTGGAAATGGTGGAGAAGGTGCTCCAGGCGGTGGTCAAGGATCTGATGGTAATACTAATTCATTACCGTCTCCAGCAGGAAATTTAACAGCTTTACAAACATTTGCTGTAACTGATGCCGGAGCGCAATTATTAACTGCAGCCGGTGTTCCAACTGGTCCAGGTATTAATGGTTTTTTTGGAAGAGCGACTGAAATTACACCAGCTCCTTCTTTAGGAACAACAAACGTTGCCTCTTACAATGGTGTGTTTTTAGCATTTGAGGATATAGCGCAGTAGGAAATATATTATGGCAAACTATGTTATTTTTAATCAAAACAACGACTTAATAAAAATTGCTGAAAGTGATTCTGAAAAAGATTTAATAGTAGGAAGATTAACTGGACTTTCAAATGTTCAAACAGTTTCTGATTCTGATTTTTCTGGAGTTAAAGATGGCACATCGTCAGTTTCTTTTGATGGAACAACCGTAACAATTACACCTGTTGATCAAGGTGGTGGAATACCTTTACCAGAAGATGCTGATCAAAAAGCAGCCTTTATAAAAGATCTTGAATTTATTAGAGATGATATGGTTAAAGATGTAGAACAATATCTTTCAAACAATTCTGATGCTACTTGGTCTACATGGGTAGAAAAAGCAAAAGCAGTTGATTTTACAAATTCAGCAAATTATCCATACGAAACAATAGAAAAATTTATGTGGGCAAGTGACGCTGGTATGCCACAAAAAAGCATTTTACAACTTCCATAAAATATATTATAGTCTTTCGCATGAAAGACAAAGATATAATATTTTCCGCACCTACACCTTTTAATAGTATGGAAGAGTGTCAACCTATAAAAGCTTCTGACTTTTATCCTTCATGGTATAAAAAATTAAAACATAGTATTCATAACAAAACTATTAAAGGCTGTGTTCCTGTGCAAGACGCAATAACAGCAGGATACTTATTAAAACTAACACAAGATTTTGAAATAAAATTTGGACAAGAAGGTAGAGAAAAAAATGAAAAAAGCATAGAGTATACTTATGCTTTTAAAGAACATGGAGGTTTACCAGCAAACCCTTTTAACTTAGGTAATTTAATTCAAGAAGGACCTGTTGCACATCCTTCTAAGCAAGTAGGAGGAGATGATTCTTTTCTGGTTAAGCAACAACAAATGCCTTTTTTTAAAAAAATAATTAATCCTTGGCATATAAAAACTCCACCTGGATATTCTTGTATGTTTGTATCACCTATGCATAGAGAAGAAGATCACTTTCACATATTACCGGGTATAGTAGACACAGATGTTTTTCCAATGAATGTTCATTTTCCTATAACTATTAACTCTGCTAAGTATCCTAAATTTGAAAAACTTTTTAAAAAAGGAACGCCTTATGTTCAAGTAATACCTTTTAAAAGAGACTCTTGGAAAATGAGTATAGAACATAATGATTTATCTAGTTTAGAAAATAGAAAAAATAGTTTAGATTTTGCTACAACTATTTTAAATTGGTACAGAAATAAATTTTGGAATAAGAAAGAGTTTAAATGAGTATTAAAACAACAGATTATATAAAAGTTTACCCAAGAGTATTTCCTGTGTCAGCAATTAGCTCTATTATTAAATGGTGTAAAACTCAAAACTTTGAAAATGCTACAGTTATAGGTAGTAAAAACAAAGATGATGTTAAAGAAAAAATTAGAAATGCTAAGAATTTAGCTTTAACTATTGATCACAAAAATCAAACAATGATTCATTGGTTTAATTTTTTAGGTGCTTTTTTTCTTAAAGGTATACAACAATATAAAAAAGAGGTTGGTAAGTTTCCTCCAACACCACAAAAGTTAGACAACATTGAAATTCTTAAATACACAGAAGGTGGACATTATGTTTATCATACAGATCATCATTTTACATATCCTAGAGAAATATCTTGTATACTATTATTAAACGACGATTATGAAGGAGGAGAGTTAGAATTTTGTGATTCGGAAGGTAATTCTGTTTTAACAGTGCCTAATGAATCCGGAAAATTAATAGTGTGGCCAAGTAACTTTTTATTTCCACATAGAGTAAATCCAATTAAGAAAGGATTAAGGTATTCAATAGTATCATGGGCATCATAGGTAAAGACTTTAAATATAAAAAAATTGAAAATTTTTTATCAAAAGATGAATTAGAATTAGCAAATTATTATATGTTATTAAAACACAAAAAGAATCAACAAAGTTTTGATTTAATGCAAAGTAATAATTATGATTCTTATTTTTATGAAGATCCGTTTGCTGAAAGTTTATTAATGTTAAAGTTGCCATTAATGGAAAAACAAACAGGTCTTAAATTATTTCCAACTTATTCTTTTACAAGATTTTATTCTTACAATGCAGAGTTAGAAAAACATACAGACAGACCCTCTTGCGAAATATCTGTTACAGTAATGTTTGGTAGTGATGGAACAAAGTGGCCAATATATATGGAAAACACTCCTATAGAAATGAAACCAGGAGAAGCGTGTATTTACATGGGCTGTGATATAGAGCACTATAGAAAGCCTTTTATAGGGGACTGGCACTCACAAGCTTTCTTACACTATGTAGATCAAAATGGACCCAACGCTGAGTATAAATACGATAAGAGAGATACATTAAGAAATCCAGAAGTATAATGTTAGAACATTTATTTACAACATCTGTTTGGAGATCAAAAATATTTAACGATAAATTAGATAATTTAATTATTAATTATTTAGAAAATCAAAAACAAAACAATAAAGAAGGAAGAAAACATTCTAATGCAGGTGGTTATCATACAGAGTTTATACCTTTAGATAATCCAATCTTTCAACTTTTAGGGGAGTCTTTGACACCACATATAGAAGAATCTTGGAAACTAAAAAACTTCTTTTTTTACAATGGTTGGATTATAGAAAATTCAAAAGGACATTTTAATATGCCTCACATACATTCTTTATCTGCTTTTTCTGGAGTTTATTATTTACAAACAAATAAAGATTCTGGTAATTTATATTTTGAAAATCCAAATCAAATTATTGAAATGATGGAATATAGAAATTTAAGTATAGATAGAGAGCACACTGATTTAAAACCAAGTCATGGAATAATTCCAAAAAACAAAGATCTTATTTTGTTTCCAAGTTTTTTGAAACACGGAGTTGAGCCTAATTTAAGTGAATCAAATAGAATTATAATGTCTTTTAATATAGGAGTAAAATGTTAGCAGGTGGATTAATACCAGATGATCTTTTTAATAAGATAAAAAATTATATAAACACTGATTTAAAAAATAAAATTAATTCTGATCTAGCGGGTAACATTAGAAAAGAATATGAATTATTTGAATACAAAAAAGAAGTAGAAGAATTTATAATAAATATTATTAAAAAAAGTAATAAGTTTTCTAAACTCTTAGATAAAAAAGTTACTAAAAGAGGAAAAGTTAATCCTTCATTAGTTTTAGATAGGTTATGGGTTAATTTTCAAGCAAAGCATGAGTTTAATCCTACACACACTCACGCAGGTATATTCTCATTTATATTATTTATGCAATTACCTTTTGATATTAATGAACAAACAAAAAATTCACCAGGAATAAAAAGTAATTGTGATTGTGCAGCTTCGTTAGAGTTTTTATTTTTAGATCACGAAGGTACAATAGTGCCATACAGATTTAAACCCGATAGAACATGGGAAAAGAAATGTTTAGTATTTTCAGCAACAACGCCTCATTGTGTTTACCCATTTTACGGTGTTGATGATTATAGAATAACAATATCAGGAAATTTATTTTATGACTTCTAATCAAGTAATAGATAATTTTTTGCCAAAAGAAAAATTTGAAATAATTAAAAAATTATTTTTAGGAGATAAGTTTCCTTGGTATTATTCTCCTACTTGCGGTTTGCCTGATTCTAACGATGGTTTTTATTTTTTTCATGAAATATACAGAACACATCTTTTAAGTTCAAAAGAAGTGTGGAGTGCTATAACCCCTTTGTTAAATAAAATAAATGAAGTAGATCTTTGTAGAAGTATAGTTAGGATTAGATCTAATTGTTATGTTAAAACTCACGAGCTTATAGAGTTTACAAAACATCGTGATTACCCTTTTGAAACAAAAGGTTTTCTTTACTACGTAAATAGTAACGATGGGTTTACAAAATTAGAAGATGGTTCTATTATAGAGAGTGTAGAAAATAGAGCTTTGTTTTTTGATACACACAAGCTACATAATGCTACTACGTGTACAAATACAGATTTAAGAATTAATATAAATATAAATTATGTTTAAGGAAAGGAGGCATTATGCAATATATTTTTAAAGAAGAAGAACTAGAAATTAAATATTCTTGGAAAGAAAGAATGTACATTTTATTTTTTGGAAAAAGTCTTTTAAAAAGAAAATCTATTTTTGAATTTCAAAATGTTTTTGTTAAACTTATAACTGAGTGTTTTATAAGATATTGTCCAAAAGATAAAAAAGGAATGAAATATATTCCAGAGGATCTTAAAACTAATAAAAAATGATTGTTGAAAAATACACCAGGTCAAAAATAGAACAGCCTTATTTTTTTATTAAAGGCCACATAGATAATATTGATTCTGAGTATTTTATTAATGCAATTAATGAAGGAATAAAACATCCAAACAATCTTAGTTATAAATTAAAAGTTCACGGTAAGTTAACTCCTTATGAATGGTTTATGAGAGACCCTAAATTTCAAAAGATTTTTTTTGATATGTTAAATCAATTAAATAATATGAAAGAATTAATTCAACATTCTTGGAACCTACAGTCTGTGTGGGGTGTTAGAGAAGACTTTGGAGATTATACTGAAGAACATAATCACATATCTTCTTTAGGCTCTGGTTGTATTTATTTAAATGATGTTGAAGATCAACCTACAATTTTTCCAGAAATAAAAGAAAGTATTGAACCAAGAAAAGGAGACTTTGTATTATTTAGTCCTTTTTTAAATCATAAATCTAAAAGAATTTATACAGATCAAACTAAATACCTAATAGCTTTTAATTTAAAATTTGCAGGAGAAAATAAATGATAATAACAAAAGACATAAGATCTACTATTGATAGAGATTATTTTTTTATTAAAGGAAATATAGAAATTCCAAACCTGCAGTATTTAATAAATAAAATTGAACAAGGTATAAATGAAAAAAACAATATGAATTATACTATAGAAAAATTAATAGGTAAGATGACACATGATAAATATTTTGTAAATGACCCTGTTTTTTTAGATGTGTTTATTAAAATGTTAAATAAGTTTAATCACTTCAACAAAGAAATACCTTATACTTGGACTTTAAATACAGCTTGGGGTGTTAGACAAGATAAAGGTGATTATACTGATGAACACACTCATGTAAATTCTTTAGGATCTGGAGTATTATATTTAAGTGATGTAGAAGATCATTCAACAGATTTTTCTGATCTTAATGAAAAAGTAGAACAGAAGGTCGGTAACTTTTGTTTTTTTAGTAGTTTTTTATTTCATAATTCTAAAAGAGTTGAAGCAGATAAACCAAAATATTTAATAGCATTTAATTTAGATTACGTATCTTAATGATTAAAGTTTATCAAAATTTTTTACCTCAAGAACAATTTGATGTGTATAAAACAATAATACTAAGTAATGAGTTTCCTTGGTATTTTATAGATCACGTAGCTTACAAAGAGGATACACAAGATTTTCTTTTCTTTCATCTTTTACTTAATGAAGAAAATGTTAAAAGTCCTTTCTATAAACAACTTGTAGATCCTTTAATTAAACAAATTAATTATAAACCTTTTAGAATAAAAGCTAATTTGTATACAAAAAAAGAATTAGAGAGTCCTTCTGGTTTTCATGTTGACGCTGCCAAACCACATAAGGTTGCTTTGTTTTCTGTAAATACGTGTAATGGATATACTTTATTTGAAAATGGGGATAAGGTCCCTTCAATAGAAAATAGCCTTACAGTATTTGATGGATCTATGCCACACGCTAGTGTCCCTCAAACGGATAAAAAGGTTAGAGTAAACGTAAATATAAATTTAGAATGATTATAAATAAAGAAATAAACAGAAGATTTCAAAAAGAATTTTTCTTTGTAAGAGGTAAAATTGATATTGATACAGAATATTTTATCAATAAAATAAAAGACTCTTTTAACTCAGACAATAATTTAATAAATAAAACAGGTGTTATTAATCTAATGACACCTATGGATTATTTTATTAGAGACCCAAAACTACATTCTATAATTAGAGAAATAGCACAACATGTTGATGAATATTATAATTCTAAAAAAACATATTTGGCTGCTTCTTGGGGATTTGAAGTAAGACCCGGAGAGAAAACTAATTTTCATGATCACCACGAAGCAATTTATTCTGGTGTTTTGTACCTAAACACTTGTAATCAAGCTTTATTTTTTCCAGAAATAAATGAATATGTTATGGCAGAAAAAGGTACTTTTGCCGTTTGGAATTCATTTTTAGTTCATGGAACAAAAAATAATCAAGATTCTATTTCTAAAATGGGTATTAGTTTTAACCTAAACGAGTACAAAGAGTGGGTTGAAGACCCCTTACAATCTGATATATTGCCTATAAAATAAGTATAAATAGGTTTTACATGCTACAAAAATTAGGGTTTTTACCAGGATTCAATAAACAAGTTACATCTACCGGAGCTGAATCTCAATGGACAGACGGAGAAAATGTACGTTTTAGATATGGTACACCAGAAAAAATAGGTGGTTGGACACAGTTAGGTGAATCTAAACTTACGGGTGTTGCAAGAGGTTTACATCATTTTGTTAATTCAACATCAACTAAGTTTGCAGCAATAGGAACAAATAGAATTTTATATGTATACTCTGGAGGAGTGTACTACGATATACACCCATTAACAAATCCATCAGGTACAGCTATTACTAGTGCATTTAGTACAACTAACAATGACTCGGCTGTAACAATAACTTTTCCTAGTTCTCACAATTTTCAAGCAGGAGATATAATATTATTTGGTGATGCTTCTACATTTTCAGCTATAACTAATTCTAATTTTGGAGCTGCGGATTTTGCCGATAAAAAATTTATGGTAACAACTGTACCGACTTCTACTACTATTACTATTACGATGCCGAGTGTTGAAACAGGAAGTGGTGCAACTACTTCTGGTGGTATTACTTACTTTCAATATTATCACGTAGGACCTGCAGAACAAGTTGGAGCGTTTGGTTGGGGTGTAGCTTTATGGGGTGGTTCAGTTTTAGGTAGTGCTACAACAACTTTAAATGGAGCGTTAGCTGATGATACCAATGGTAATAATGGATCAGCCACAGAAATAACTTTAAATAGTGTTACAGGTTTTCCCACTTCAGGTACAAATTATGTTCAAGTAGGAAGTGAAGAAATATCTTACACTGGAATTACAGGTTTTAAATTAACAGGTATTACTAGAGCTGTAAGAGGTTCTACCAGGTCATCACACTCTAATGGAGCAACTGTAACTAATACATCTTCTTGGACTGGGTGGGGATCACCTGCAGCTAACACCGATAAAGTAACAGACCCTGGTTTATGGTCATTGGATAATTTAGGTACAACACTTATTGCACTTATACATAACGGAGAATGTTTTGAATGGGATGGTGATGCAACTAATGCAACATCAACAAGAGCTACAATTATATCTGGTGCACCAACAGCGTCACGTGATATGTTGGTATCTACTCCCGATCGTCACTTAGTATTTTTTGGTACAGAAAAAACTATTGGAGATAAAACAACACAAGACGATATGTTTATAAGATTCTCGTCTCAAGAAAATATTAATGACTACACACCTACAGCTGAAAATAGTGCTGGTACACAAAGATTGGCTGACGGATCACGGATCATGGGAGCTAAATTAGGTAGAAATGCTATCTATGTTTGGACTGACACTGCATTATTTACTATGCGTTTTGTTGGTCAACCATTTACATTTGCTTTTGAACAGGTTGGTACTAACTGTGGATTGATTGGTATGAATGCAGCCGTAGAAGTTGATGGTGCTGCGTACTGGATGTCTGACAATGGTTTTTTTAGATACACTGGTAAACTAGAATCTATGGACTGTTTAGTTGAAGACTATGTTTATGATGATCTTAACACTACGTCTAATCAATTAGTATATGCAGGTATTAATAATTTGTTTGGTGAAGTTACTTGGTTTTATCCAACATCTACATCAAATGTTGTTAACAGATCTGTTACTTATAGTTATCTAGACTCTACGGTTAAACGACCTATATGGTTTACTAATGCAAGCACTTTATTTTCTAGAAGCACATGGGAAGATTCAGCAGTATTTGGATTACCTCATGGTACTAAATATAATGCAGGAAATGATACATCATTTGATGTAACTGGAAATACAGATGGTACGACAATTTATTTTGAACATGAAACAGGAGTTAATCAATTAGAAGCTGGAGCAGTTACTACAGCTATACCTGCTAACATTACTTCTGGTGATTATGATATTACACAAAAAGTTATAAGAGGAGCTGCAACTAATATGGCTGACCTTAGAGGTGATGGTGAAAATATTATGAGAGTTAGTAGAATTATACCAGATTTTATTGCTCAACAAGGAAATACAATTGTACAATTAGATCTTAGAAATTATCCAAACGATGCATCAGCAAGTTCATCTTTAGGTCCTTTTACTATTACATCTGGAACGGATAAAGTAAATACAAGAGCTAGAGGTAGGGCTATAGCTCTTACAATATCCAACACTGCAGTAGATACTAGTTGGAAATTAGGTACTTTTAGGTTAGATATACATGCTGGAGGAAGACGATAATGATAGATAAAAGAATGATGTACTCACAAGGTCAGAGAGTTGCTAAATCTTTAGACGGTTCAAGACCCGGATATCGTGGTTCTGATATGGGAACTGTTGGAACTAGAAATAGAGCTGCTAATAAGTCTTCAGGAAATTTAAACACTAGCGGTGCTGATTATGGTGGGGGTAATCAAGGCGGTGGCGGCGATAATGACTATAAAGACATGACTGGTCGACAAATTAGAGACTCGTATAGATCTTTTAAATTAGGTGTAGATCCTGCAAGTAATCCAATTGTAGGACCCGATGGCCCTATGATGCCTTATCAAAAATTTCGAACATATAGACCAGAAGTACCTAATATTCCATTAGGGCCTTTTAGTATTCTTTCAAATCTTATTAATCCAAAAGGTGTCCAACCTTTGCAAATGGGAGCAAATTTTTTAGCATCAGTAAACAGACCTTTTTTTGTAGACAAAGTAGTAAAAGCTGGAAAATATAAAAATTTAAATCCACTTACTGTAGATAAAATGACTAACGAAGAGTTAGAAGCAGCATATAAAGAATACAATAGAGCTAGATTAAATAATGAAATAGATGCTTATGGTAATCCAATAGTAACTTTTGGAAAAGACCAAGGAGACTATAGTGATAGTGGGTTACCTAGTTTAGCTAATTACAATATGCTTAGTAATCTAAATAATCAAAATAATCAAAATGCAAGTGGTTTGTTTAGTTCTAGATTTTTACAAAACCAACCTGATGATATTAGAGAAAATATTGAAGCAAGCATGCAAAATTATTACACAGTATAATGGCAAAAATAGTACAAACATTAACTAGAGCAAGCTCAGAATATGAAGAAGATGTAGCACAGTCTTTAGTTAGAGATTTAGATGCTGTATTAGAAAAATTAAACACAACGTTTCAAGAGGAACTTAAACAAGAGATAGAAGCTAGAAGCTTCTTTTTAGATTAATGGCAGTAGTAAACCAATATAAATTTGTAGGAATAGATAACAGTACAAGTGGTAGTGCATTGATACCTTTTGGTTCAGGCAATCCTTTAGTTAATGAAACATATTTAATTAAATCAATATTAGTTACTTCAGCTGGTACACCTAGTGTAACTATTTTAAATAATAGTATTACAGCTATTAAATCTAAAGCTTTAACAGCTAATGAAACTACAGAATTATTAACCCAACCGCTAATAGTAGAAGGTGGAAAAACCTTTACAGTACAATCAAGCACCACAGACTCATTTGATGTAGCTATTAGTTATTTAAACATTAAGAAAGAGGTAACAACATAATGACGGATATACCAACACTAACACCAGAAAAAATAATAACTACAATTAAGAACAAAAAAACAGGTGAAGTTTATGAGACTGAAGAAGCTTTAAAAGCTGCTAATATACCTGAAGAGGACGTGCAGAGAGACGTAACAGTTATCATGCCACCTCTTGATTTGTTCGCAAAAACAAAGTAAAGTGGCAAAACCATGGCAATAACAGATATTAATATTTCAGAAGAATTAGAAACAGGCATACCATCTATTAAATATAGAGGGAATGAAGGTCCTAAATCTCCAAAAGAAGAAATGAAAATGGCTGGTCCAGATAGATATTTTAAGATACTAGAATTTATGCTTAACGAACTAGAAGGTGAATTAGGTAGAGAACTTACTAATGAAGAATATGAAGAAGTAGGTAGAAGAGCTATGGAAGAATTTGACCAATCACGTGGTCCAGTAATACCAGAAGATCCAACAAAACCGATCAACCCATTTGGTCCTAAACCACAAGGACCAATATTACCTGACAGAATGATGGCTGGCACAGACACACCTGACATAGAGATAGAAATGTTACAAGAATTATTAGAAGCGTTTAGAGAAAAATTTAATCGTGATCCAGTTAGTATAGATGAATTAAAAAGAGCTACTGATCAAATGCGTACAAAAGCAGCCTATGGTGGTATCATGGGTCTAGATGGTAGACGTAGATATGGTCTAGGAAGTAAATTAAAAAAACTTTTTAGAAAAGTTGTACCAAACGAATTATCAAGTATAGCGGTTAAAGCTGCACCTTTTATTGCACCATTCAATCCATTAGCTGCAGGTTTAATGTCAGGTCTTGGTGGCTTTGATCAAACAGGTAGAATAGGTTCATCACTTAAATCAGGATTAATGAATTATGGTTTAGGTCAAGCATCTAGATATTTAGGTGGTGGTGCAGATAACTTACAAAAAGGATTTGGTCTTAAAATTAATCCGGGAGGTAAAGGATTAGGAAAATATTTTAGTTCTCCTTATGTGTCAGGAAAAGATATACTTTCTAGAACTTTTGAAAAACCAACTCAAGAAATTACATTTGATAGCACTGTTTCAGATAGACTTAATAAAGATGCTGGATTGATGGAAGTTCCTGCAGAGGGTGTAGAAAGTTTAGTAGATGTTTCACAAGCAAAAAATATAGACAAACTATCTCCAATAGGAGAATTAGCAACTAAAATTAAAGACTATGCAATGGACAATAAACTTGCAACAGTTCTTTTAGCCAAACAAGGTTTTGATTTATTAGGTAGTCCAGACCAAGTTGTAGATAAAATTATGAGTCGTGGTGAAGGATTAGATCTATCAAGTATTAGAGCAGAAGTACAAGAAGCTTTTGCAGATTCAAGTGGTAATAAATTAAAAGCACTAAGAGTTAAATATCCTTACTTAGGTGAAGCTAGTACTAAATTAGCTGAAGGTGGTAGAATAGGATTTGAAAATGCAGGTCCTGTAGTTGATAAACAAACTCAAGCAATGATTTTAGATATGAATAGTAGAGGTATGGATATAGATACAATCTCTACAATGACTCAACAAAATGCTGATACTGTAAGAGCTATATTAGGTGCACAAAATCAGATAAATACTACTACAGCGCAAGGTATGGCTGAAGGTGGGATCATGGACCTTGGTGGTATGGAAAAAGATTATAGAGCTGAAGGTGGGTTTGTACCTATAGGAAAAGAAGAAAAAGCGGACGATGTGCCTGCAAGATTAAGTGTAAATGAGTTTGTATTTACAGCAGATGCTGTTAGAAACGCAGGTGGTGGAGATATAGATAAGGGAGCAGAAATCATGGAAAACATGATGAAACATTTAGAACAAGGTGGACAAGTATCTGAAGAGTCACAAGGAATGCAAGGTGCTCAACAGATGTTTGAAACATCGGAAAGATTAAGCGAGGTAATATAATGGCTGTACAACAAACACAATCACTTCCACCACAATACGTAGAAGATTTACAAAAAGATTTAGGAACGCAGTTAACAGCGTTAACTGCTGCACCACTTGATACATCAAAATTTGCACCTACAGTTGCTGGTCAAGACCAAGCGCAACTTGATGCATACAAAATGGCTACAACACAAGGCCAAGGTATAGGTGCATTTCAACCTTACATCACACAAGCAGGAGCATACGATACAGCAGCAGCTGGTTTATCAGGACCACAAGCTTATTCTGGTTTTATGTCTCCGTATCAACAAGATGTAATTGATGCAACACTTGCAGAGTATGATCAACAAGCAGCAGCTGGTTTAGCAGGTATAGGTCAACAAGCAGCCATGTCTGGAAATTTAGGTGGTGGTAGAGAAGGTGTTATGAGAGCACAATATCAAAACAAGTCTGACATGAACAGAGCATTATTACAATCAGGATTATTACAACAAGGATTTACACAAGCAAATCAATTAGCTAATCAAGCTTTTGGTCAACAAATGCAATTAGGAGCTAACCAACAAAATCTAGCTGCACAAGTTCCAGGATTATATGGACAAGATATTGGTACTTTAGGGTCAGCGGGCGCGACTCAACAAGCACAAGCACAAGCTCAACTAGATGCTACAAGAGAAGCAAACAGACTGGCAGCCTACGAACCTTATGAAAGATTAGGTTTTCAACAATCAGGTATAGCAAGTATTGCATCTGGAGCACCAGGACAATATCAATCTATGGTAACACCTAACCCTACGCCGTTGCAGAATGCGT
>Ga0098043_1000204_pt1 | contig 19820 bp, 22 predicted proteins | sample 9B_taG_FD_92581 | JGI IMG/M metagenome (GOLD analysis project Ga0098043, IMG submission 92581) | Marine viral communities from the Subarctic Pacific Ocean - 9B_ETSP_OMZ_AT15188_CsCl metaG | ecosystem: Environmental > Aquatic > Marine > Oceanic | place: Subarctic Pacific Ocean | collected 2015-01-10 | reverse complement strand
AATTAAATTAAATTAAGATGAATAATAAAAGTTCAATAGATAACACAGGTTGGGTAGAGTTCCAAGATGACATCCACTTTGAATTAGACACTAACATTTTTGTGGAATACAAAAGTGAAGTCCACCACATGGACTATTCAGAATATTGTAGTACAGGCACTGATTCTTTTGAGCAGGTCCTGGACGTGCGAATCATCATGAGCATAGGCGATGAAAAGTTTATCGTGCCTCTACCAAGCCAAGCTCGTATAGAGTTGGTTGAAATATTAGAGGAGAGACTAACTAGCTTAATGAGAGAAGACTATTGATTGAGGCTAAGTCTCAGTCTGTTGCTGTTTATGGTATCGCTTTGTGGTTATGGCGAGGGGGTTCGATTCCCCCAACAGCTCAACGCATGGTGCGTTAATAACCAATAAATTATAAATTAAATTAAATCAAAAATTATGGGACGTTATTATAATGGTGACATAGAAGGTAAGTTTTTATTTGCAGTTCAACCCTCTAATGCTGGGGAAAGGTTTGGTGCAGTTGAAGAGGATTGGCCGTACACTCCATACATAGTGTATCGGGGGAGTTATTCTGAAATCCAGAAAGAGCTAGATTATATAGTTAGTACAGGGTCCGTTAAGAAGGTTGATGACTTTTTTGAAGAGCTTACAAAGAAAGGAAAAAGCGGATACAACGATTCTGATCTGGAAGAGGCGGGGATTTTAAAAGATGATATGTCTAATTGGGCTGATCATAGGCTAGGTAAACAAATCAAGGATTGGTTTGATGATAACCCTGATGAAGATGTATTAAGATTTGAGGCAGAGCTATGAGTAAGTATAATAAACAAGAGATGGATCAGTTTGTCCGTATAGCTATGGCTAGGATCAGATCGATTTATAAGTTTAAGCCTCAGCGAAGAGCTGTAGCTAGTAGAATGTATGTTAAATGGTTAAAACTAAAAAAATGAAGCAGTTTAGGTTAATTTTCGCACCGACCATGCGTAATTCAATAGCGGTCAAAGAGTGTATAATGGTAAAGAGAGCTCCAAGCATGGATGATCTGATACAAGAAGAGTTTGAAGTTCCAAACCCCATGGAGTGGACTCTTGAAACTATAGAGGAGTTATGAAGGATATAATTCAACAAACCAGGGACTGCGAAAAGCAGTTCCCTGAGACTTGCGAAGCTTTTCAAAAAATGCTTGGCGAGATGTACGACACCTTCTGTGGGAAGATGCTAGACTACGGATCTGGTAACATTGCTTTAGGGAGAGATTTGTCTGATGAGGACAATAAAAAGATGGCTCTCATGGGTATCTGGTTTCGGTCTAATGATAAGATGGCAAGGATAGAAAATATTGTTAATAAATCCAATGTTCCAAACCATGAATCTTTAGAGGATAGCTATCTAGACTTAGCTAATTATAGCGTCATTGCTACGATTGTGGGAAGAGATGCCTGGGGCAAGTAAAATTTGGTAGCTACGTTAATAACTGCTACATTTGTATAATCACTTTAATTTATTTCAATGGATATTTTTAATAACGAGACGCAAAGTCTTGAACAAGAAACCTCGCCTTTAGAGGTAATCAAAACCCTTTTTGAATCCTTCGGGGAAATACATAAAGAGGATGCATAGTTACAAGGAATTATGGAGACAGGCAAAGGCTGATTCTAATGCAGCTTGTCTAGATCATGGAGAGACTCAAGCCTTAATTTCCTGGGGGATTAAGTTTGAGCATTGGAAGAATGAGGATGGAGATGATCGTTATGAGCTGATAGTAGCTTACGATGGTGACTTCTACAAAAAGCTTCCGACACATTATGAGGAGATTCTTCGTAATAAGGGATGGAGAAGAGGGGTTCTTTATATCGCTTTAGACAGATCAATAAACAAGGCAAAGAAGATTCAAGATAGGATTGACAATGCTGATCAAGAAAAAAAGATAGATCTTAAAAAGTATATAGAGTCTTCTAGGCGAGCTCTCGATAGTTCGCTTACCAAAACCCAATCAATTAAACTTAAATTAAATATAAAATAATCATGAGCAATACTAAATCTGTTTTCAAAACACTATCTGAGGTTAGTGTTAAATCAAAAGTTGAACGCAAGGGTAACCTTGACTACTTGTCTTGGGCAAACGCCTGGTCAATGCTAAAACAATTTTATCCTAATGCCCAGAGGGTGGTCTATGAAGACCCATCCACAGGTCTAAACTTTTTTACTGATGGTAGAACTGCCTATGTAAAGGTGGGTATTGTTGTCAATGATCTAGAGCATATTGACTATCTACCTGTTATGGATTATAGAAACAACGCAGTACCGGTGGATAAGGTTACCTCCTTTGAGGTTAATAAGACTATTCAGCGATCAACAGCTAAAGCTATTGCCTTACATGGTTTAGGATTATCCTTGTGGAGTGGTGAAGACATTCCTGTCACTACCGACACCTCTTCTAACTCTACAACCGCTAAGGTTAAAGTAATTACTTTAAATGTTGATGACGACAACTACAACAATCTGGTAATTCCATTTATTAAAAAGAATGTTGATTTAGGTCTTGAGGAGATTGTGCGTAGACTAAAGACTAAGTATAAGATTACTTCGAAGGTTGTTAAGGATTTAGACTCTAAGCTTGAGGAATTTTTAAGCAACAAGTAAAATGCAAGACGTTATAAAAACTCTTAGAGATGACTCTAAATACTATGGGGAGTATGGGCAACAATTTTTGTCCAACTCCGACATAGGTGTCTTGTTGAGCAACCCCAAGCAATTCAGAAAGCCACGACCAGAGTCTAAAGCTTTGTTAGAGGGTAGGTATTTTCATACTGCAATATTAGAACCTGACAAGATAAAGAATTTTCAATTAGTGGATTGTGCCTCTCGAAACACGAAGGTTTACAAGGAGGCTTTAGAGGAAAGTGGCGAAGAGATGTTAATGCTAACCAAGGAAGCCGAGGATATCGAAGCACTAACCAAGAGCATGACCGGGAACTTTTCTTTTTATGAGTCAATCTATGCAGAGGGCAACGAGTATGAGGTTCCAGGCGTCCAAGAAATTAAGGGACACATGTGGAAGGGTAAGTCTGATATCATTATGCATAGTGAAGATGTTTTGATTGATCTGAAGACCACCGCTAAAGGTAAGCTTGATGATTTTCGTTTTTCAGCAAAGCGCTACAACTACGATAGTCAATGTTTTATCTACGAAAGAATCTTCGGAAAGCCTATGGTCTTTTACGTTATTGAAAAAGAAACACATCGACTAGGCAAGTACACTCCTTCGGTGGATTTTATTAGAGGCGGAGAGCAGAAGGTTGAAAGGGCTTTAGAGGTTTATCAAAAGTTTTTTTCGAAGGACTCGCCTGAGAATGTGGACAACTATTTTATTACGGAAGTATTGTGAGGTCTGTCCAGCCTTGCAATCATTATATAAACGGACAATAATTATATTAATATGGCAGAAGATAAAATATTTGCTGATGGGTTTCTCTTTAAGAAAAGAGAGACTGCACCTGAATGGGTGGTTGGTTCTATGAGTGTTAAAGTTGATGAGGCAATTGCCTTCTTGACTAATAACGCTAAGAACGGCTGGGTTAATTTAAATGTAAACCAATCTCGCGGTGGTAAATACTACATTGAGTTGGACACATTTGTTCCCAAGAAAAAAGAAGAGGGATCTGCTCCACAAAAAGAGGTAGACCTACCATTCTAATTTATTGGGGGGCGTTAATTCGCTCCCCTTTTTTAATTTCCAAAACATGAACCAAGGAATAATAACCATATTTAGAAACATCAAGGAGACTGAGCAACCCTTTTATAGAGGAGTAGATGCAATCCTTGAAAGAATTAAGAACGGAGCTTCAAAAGATCTGATCAAAAATATAAGGACATTAAAGGATAAGTCTGAAATTAATCAATTAAAGCAAAAATTACCTGCTATTTGCTTTTCCGGGAAGTTTACAAAGCGTTCTGATGGCTCTATAGCTTCGCATAGTGGGTTTGTATGCCTGGATTTTGATGGATACACCAAGCAAAAGGAGCTTTTAGAGCAAAAAGAAGCCCTTTCTAAGGATAAACATGTGTATTCTGTATTTATAAGCCCTTCTGGAAGGGGGTTAAAAGCTTTAGTTAAAATACCACAAGACGTTGATAATCACAAGAATTACTTCAATGCCTTAGAGAATCACTTTAACTCTGAAAACTTTGATAAGACTAGTAAAAACATATCTAGAGTCTGTTATGAGTCTTATGATCCGCTAATTTATATTAACAAAAACTCTAGCGTGTGGACAAGCCTAGAGGAGCAGACTTACCCAGAGCTCGATAAGTACAAAGACCGACCAACCATTCCGATTACGGATGAAAATAAGATTGTTGACATACTATTAAAGTGGTGGGATAAAAAATACCCAATGGTTGAGGGGCAAAGGAATCACAATTTATATGTTTTGGCTGCCGCTCTTAATGACTTTGGGGTTAACAAGTCTTTAGCTGAATACATAACTTCTAACTATCAAACTCAATCCTTTCCTATGTCTGAAATCAAAAGGACTATTGATAGTGCTTATGCTCAGACTCAAAAGTTTGGAAGCAGATATTACGAAGATGAGGAGAAAGTTTTACAAGTTAAAACTAAGCTTAGAGGTGGAGTGCCAAAAAAAGAAATACGTCATCAGCTAGAAGAGTCCAATGTTGATGGCGGTATAATTGACTCAGTAATTGCTCGTATTGAAGAGGAGCAGTCAAGTCAAAAGTTTTGGACTAAATCAGATAAAGGCATTGTTAAGATAGTTCACATACTATTTAAGCAATTCTTAGAGGATAATGGATTTTATAAGTACAATCCGGAGGGTAGCAAGAACTATGTATTTGTAAGGGTAACGAATAATTTAATTGATCACACTTCAGAGAAGGAGATTAAAGACTTTATACTTAACTATTTGTTAGAGCTTGAGGATGCGTTGGTGTATAATTACTTCGCAGACAATACCAGGTTTTTTAGAGAAGAGTTTTTGACTTTGTTGTCGTCTATTGATGTTTACTTTATTGCAGACACCAAGAGCGCTTGTTATTTGTACTATAAAAATTGTGCCTTAAAGGTTACGGACCAGGAAGTGACAAGCATTGATTACATAGACTTGGGTGGGTATGTATGGAAGGATCATGTGATTGACAGAAACTTTGAATTAGATGAGGTTAGGACCTGTGACTTTGAGCAGTTCATAGCTAACATATCAGCTCACGATGTTAACAGAATTAAGAGCATGGAAAGCACACTAGGGTTTTTGATGCACGGATATAAGGACCTGTCTTTTTGTCCAGCAGTAATATTAAATGATGAGGTTATCTCTGATAACCCAGAGGGGGGTACAGGCAAGGGCTTGCTAATGAACGCTTTGTCTCAGATGAAAAAATTAGTGGTGATTGATGGAAAGGCTTTTACTTTTGAGAGGTCGTTTGCTTATCAGCTAGTGTCAGCGGACACTCAGATTCTTTGCTTTGATGATGTAAGAAAACACTTTGAGTTTGAGAGGTTGTTTTCTGTGGTTACTGAAGGATTGACCCTGGAAAAGAAAAACAAAGACGCCATTAAGATACCTTTTAATAAGTCGCCTAAGATTGCCATAACAACTAACTACGCAATAAAAGGGGCTGGTAATTCTTTTGAGAGGAGGAAGTGGGAGCTAGAGCTGAATCAATATTATAACAAGACATTTACTCCTTTAGATGAGTTCAAGAAGCTCATGTTTGGAGATTGGGATGATAAAGAGTGGGAGCAGTTTGATAACTACATGATTAATTGCTTGAGCAGCTATTTAAGAACAGGTCTTGTAAGAAGTACGTTTGTTAATCTAAAGATCAGACAACTTTCAGCAGAGACTTGCCATGAATTTATAGAGTGGTGTGGGTTGGTTCACAATAGTCCTCAGTCAGAGCATATACAAAAGCTAGACACAATGGAACGTGTATACAAGAATGATTTATACCATGACTTTATACAAGACAACCCCGACTTTGCTCCCAAGGCAAAAATGACAATATCTCGTTCTCGTTTTAACAAATGGCTTGTTGCGTATTGTGTATACAAAACCAATGTTCAACCAGAAGACGGAAGAGATCACAAAGGAAGATGGCTTAGGTGTAGGAATAAACACGAGCTAGAAAGAGAAACCAAATTTGAATTTTAATATATATAACTATGAAAACAATCAATCAAATCGACAGAATCGCATCCAAGCTTATCATACTACAACAATGTCAGCTTGAGATAATGGATGAACTAAAGGAGACTCCTTTGTATCGTCAAGACATAAAGTTTCATGTAAATAAACTAGAAGACCTTCTAGAGAATTTTTTAAGGAAGGCTTTAAACCAGCTAGATAGTGAAGAGAAGGAAGGTTCTTTTGTCACTCTTCAGAAAGGCGTAAATAAAATTATAGAATCTACGTTAGAGGAAATATTTATAGAGTCGGCAAGTGTTAGAGCTTAGGCAATATCAAAAAGATATTATTGATCAAGGATATTCTATTGCTTTGAGAAAAGGCTTTGTCTACTTAGCCATGGAGGTTAGGACAGGTAAGACTCTAACGAGCCTGGGAATTGCTGATCGGCTTGAGGCTAAGAATGTTTTGTTCTTGACCAAGAAGAAGGCAATCTCTAGTATTGAGAACGACTATAAATTACTTAATCCTTCATATGCCTTTCATGTGATAAACTATGAGAGTATGCATAAGTTGCCAAACATTAAGTGGGATGTGATTGTTGCTGACGAAGCTCACGGCATGGGGGCTTTCCCAAAGCCAAGCAAGAGGGCAAAGGATTTAAATAAGCTTATATACAGAACAAAAGCTAGAGTTATTCTATTGTCAGGCACTCCCACCCCAGAATCTTATAGTCAGATGTATCATCAAGTCTATGGTATTCCGAATAACCCCTTTTCTAAGTATAGAAACTTCTATGCTTTTGCTCAAGACTATGTAAAAATAACCTCCAAGCGGATAAATGGCTACGAAATCAAAGACTATGGAGGTGGTTTGAAGCATATTTTAGATGTTATGTCTCCGTATACTGTCTCATATAGCCAAGAGGAGGCAGGATTTGTCGTAGAGACTAAAGAAAAGGTACTTGAAGTATCACTTCAACCTTTAACCTATGCCATAATGAGGGAACTCAAGGCAAAATTAGTGGTCGAGGGGAAGGAAGAGGTTATTTTAGCAGACACCGCCGTTAAGCTAATGATGAAAATTCACCAGCTATCCTCCGGAACAATTAAGTTTGAGAGTGGAAACTCTAAAGTTTTGGATGATACGAAGGCTAAATTTATTAAGCACAAGTTCCAGGACCAGAAGGTGGGTATATTTTATAAGTTTAAAGAAGAGCTCAACGCTTTAAAGTCTGTATTTAAGGATAAGCTAACAGAATCCATAGATGAGTTTAATACTACCGATAAGTCTATTGCATTACAAATTGTTTCTGGTCGAGAGGGTATATCGCTACGGATGGCCGACTCTTTAGTATATTATAATATAGACTTTAGCGCCACAAGCTACTGGCAATCAAGGGATAGGATGACCACAAAAGATAGACTTAAAAACAATGTGTATTGGATTTTTTCTAAAGGAGGAATTGAAACTGAAATATATAAAGCCGTAACCAGGAAGAAGGATTACACGCTCAGTCACTTCAAAAGGGATTTGTTAAATTTACAAGCATGACAGAGCAAGCAATACAGAACAAAAGGATAAAGCAACTAGAGGCTGAAGGGTATTATGTCATTAAGCTAATTAAGACAAATAAAAATGGAATACCTGATTTAGTTGCCATCCCCGCAGACTGTGGTGTTATATTCTCTGAGGTTAAAACTCCGAAGGGTAAGCTATCTGTTTTACAGGAATATAGACTAAAAGAATTAGATAATCATGGCATCACTACAGAGGTTTACAGAGGATAAAGGCTACGTTATAGACGAAGAGTTCCTTATGCAAGTAAAGCATTTTAACATGGGGCTTGTTTTAAGAATTGCTAAATTCTTAGACAGAACTATTGATCAGATAAAAGACGACGAGTATGAACTGCAGTTTTTAGGTTGTGTCATTGATGACAACCCAGACAACCCCTTCTATTTTGCAGTTGAAGTTTACAAAGACTTAAGTGGCTTTGTGACTTTTTATAGTATAGAAGAAATAGATCTGGACTACTACTTAGATTTAATTAATTCAAAATGTTACTTAGATGAAAGAATGGGATAACACCGAAGCAATCGTAAACAAAGTCTTTGGTTTAAAGATGATTACAGAAACACGGCAACGCCCATATGTGGAAGCTCGAGCTGCGTTTTACAAGATAATGAGAGATGTATATCACAAAAATTTGCAGACAATAGGTAAAAGAACTAACCGAACTCATGCAACTGTTATAAATGGCGTTGTAAATGCCGGGGATTGGGTAAAAATAGATCCCTCTTTTAAGGTTAAATACAAACAAGTTTTAGACTTAGTTGAGTCTTATAATAGGACTTTTAAAACGTATACGCCTGAAGATGAATTAGCTGAAGAAAACATTTCCTTGAAGAAAAGAAATAAATTACTAACTTTACAACTCGAAGTGGTTAATAGAGAGATAGATACAATTAAACGAAAAGGACGTCCCTTTGAAGGTTTGTTTTGTAGAATAGAACATCAGTTTAAAGGAGACGAAGCGACCGCTAATGTTTTAATTAATAAATTTTTAAATGGAATATCTGTTTGAGAACATCGATGATGTCATGGCCAAGAGATGGTGCAACAAGTGTAAGATTGATTACCTTTTGCGTGTTGACGCGACCATGTACACAAATTTAGGGATTGACTCTTCCCAAGCTGATCGAGATAGAGTTAAGCGTAAGTCTAAAAAGATTTATAATAATATTAAAAAAATTGATAGGGAAATTGGAGAAAGATTCTTATCTTCAATGGATAAATTCTAAGACAATGCCCTTAAGCCATTTAGCTAGTCCTCAAGTCATTTACATCAATTCGTTGATGCATGACTTGAACTCTTTAAATGACGACCTATATGAGGCTTTAATGGATGGCGAAGATGATCAGGCTCAAGACGTAGCCAAAAGTCTTGTAGATCGACTACAAGATGTAATACAAACCCTAGAGCATGGGTAGGAAGTCTATTCGTTTACGACTTAAAGAAGATGAGCATAAGATAATTATGGAGCATCGTGCATTAAAAGAAGAGTGCGATGCGGTGGGAGTCCCCCTAGATAATGTAAATCACTATTGGTATAAAGGTAAAAGCTTTTCTCTTCATGTAAAAAATGGAGGGGTCTCTTACGAAAAAGTGCGTAAAAACTTACTAGAAGAGCTAAAAGATTATGTTCCGGAATATAAAAAAATAACTAGAACAAAGTCACCAGATCCTCACTGCCTGGTTATTGACCCTGCAGATATACACATTGGTAAGCTATGTGAGTCTTTTGAGAGTGGCGAGGATTATAACTCTCAGATTGCAGTATCTAGAGTGATAGAAGGCGTGCAAGGAATACTTGACAAGTCTTCAGGCTTTAACATTGATAAGATAGTTTTTATTGGAGGTAACGACATATTACACATAGACACTCCTAAGAGATCAACTACGGCTGGAACTCCCCAGGACACGGATGGTATGTGGTATAGTAATTTTCTTATTGCTAAGAAACTATATGTGGATGTAATAGAACACTTACTTGGAGTGGCTGATGTTCACTTTGTATACAACCCATCTAACCACGACTATACAAATGGATTCTTTTTAGCAGATGTTATTCAAAGCTGGTTTAGGAAGTGTCCAAACATAAAGTTTGATTGCTCTATATCTCACAGAAAATATTTGCAGTACCATAAAAATTTAATAGGAACGACTCATGGTGATGGGGCAAAGGCTCAAGACTTGCCATTGCTAATGGCTCAAGAGTCTCCTAAGTATTGGTCTTCAACAAAACACCGATACGTGTATACCCACCACGTACATCACAAGGTGTCTAAAGATTACATAGGGGTTACTGTAGAGAGCTTAAGAAGCCCTAGTGGGACTGACTCCTGGCACCATAGAAATGGATATCAACACGCACCAAAAGCCGTAGAGGGATTTATTCATCATCCTCAACATGGTCAAGTTGCTAGATTAACTCACCTATTTTAAAATGAAAAAAATATTTAACCTTATTATATTAATCGGAATTAATATATTGTTTTGGCTAGCGCTAATACGACTTTGCTCTAAAGTGTTTGAATAATTAAATTAAATAAAATGGAAGAAGCAATTGATGCATTGTATCAGAGATACAAGACCTATGGATATGTAAGAGACGAGGATGTGGATCTTTTAAAGAAAGTGTATAATGAACTTCACCCCAAGTCAAGCAACCCTATAAAGTACGTTCAGTCCACAACATGAGATACGTTGTTAGGTATATGCTTTATAGACAAGTAGACCCTAAAGCTTATTGGGAAACCAGAGAAAAAACTTTTGAGGATAAAGAGGATGCCTCTATGTTTATAAACAACATAAAAGAAAACGTAGCGGTGAAGAATATCACCACTCAGTTTGTTCCTTAATTTTCTATAACGTACTCAGAATAGTTCAGTAAGCGAGCTACAGCCTCTCCGGTGTCTTCTACATCTCCAGTTAATAGCTTGTAATAGTTTTCTGCTAGTTTTTTTACATTTTTAGCTGGAATTCCACCGAGTTCTAATATTTGTATAATTAATTTTACAGTGTACTCTGAAGTTTTTTCAGGAGAAGAACTGTTTACAAGGGGAACTAGTGACCTTGTAAATATCTCTTCTATAGCCATAAAAGCAGAAAGGTTTTTCATTCGCCCTGCCCAAGGTTTGTTAAGATATAGGTCTTTAGCGGCAACAAATAAATCTCCCATCAAAAACAGAGAGTTTAAGTTTCCTAAAATTAATGCGATACCTAACTCTTCTAAGTCATCATCATCAAAGTCTGTTAGAAGACCTGGCATGCCTAGTGCAACATATTGAAAAACAGTTGGAATAGCACTATGATATATCGCTAATCTCCTCCAGTTTTCATATGCGCTACCTCGACCCGTTTTTCTAGCAATTTCTTTAGCCTCTTTAAATGACTTACCCTCTCTCATGGCTTTGCCTAGAGCCGCAGATTTTCTATACAACTGCCTAACGGCCATAATGCTTTTTCTATTTAAAGCCTTTGGCGCTGATAGGAATAAAGACATAAGCCTAGTATACTGACCACTTGTCTGCCACCAATCTTTGTCTTCAATAGCGCTATTTTGTTGTGTGCTTGTAGCCTCATTGGTAGCCTTTCGAGAAGCATAATCAATTGCTTGTTGTTCAGTGGCGTTAGGATTTTTTTCTGCAAATTTTTCTTTGTAATACAAATAGTTAGATATACCTCCCATTATTCCTCCCATGTCACCCTTTTTTACTAGGTACATCAAGGCGTTTTGAGCTTTAGAAATTTGATCTTTGCTAATTGATATATTTTTGCCCAGAAAAAAACTAAATGATGGGTCATCACTAATAGTGTCATAATTATAGCCCTCTAAAACATTTGCTATAGAAGAAAACTCATACCTAGCCTGCAACACTGGAGAGTTGTCGTACCACTCATTCCATAACTTTTTAGCATTTGGAGCAGCTTTAACCCAGTATTTAACCCAATTTCTAACTCCAACATAATCCGCAAAAGCGAAGGCAGAAGTTAACTGTTTTACAAAAACGGTAGGATTTATACCTAGTTTGGCGCTAACAAAAGCTCCATTTAATTGATTTAATAAATCTATTTCTCCACTTTTTATACCTCTAGTGCTAAGTTTATTTAGCATGTCCGTAACAAGCTTGTAAGTTTCTTTCCCTGTGTTTTCCTCTATAGCTAGTCTAACATACTTATTATTAAATACGGTACTAATTTCTTTTAAAGTTTCAGCATAAGCTCTAAAGTATTCCATGTCAGTAACATAGACACTTAAAGCTTTATCTCCATCTACTCTTAATATAGGGTTGTTATTTTTTACTCTTTCTTTTGTTGATTGACCTCCTATGCTGCTTCTATATTGAAGTTGACTTTTTAATAAATCAATCTGAACTTCTTTCTGATCAACATCTCTATAAAGTCTGCCTGCATAAAACTGATTCCATGGCATATTAGCACGATATATTCTTTTATATACATCGTTATAGTCATTGTATAGTGAAGGGAAGAAAACATTAACTTGCCAATCTGCCCAAGCCTTAGTTTCGTCATCCAATAAATTAATTAAACCCTCCATTGTTTTAGCATAATTTTCACCATACATGGCTTTAAAAGCTGGTATATTCGCAGGGTCTTTATATTGATTGTATAAATAATATATTTGATTCTTACTTAATTGTATTTCTAAATCCCCTAGCTCACTAATTAATTTTCTTTTCTTTGCTTCGTTTTTTTCTTTTGATATCTTAAGTTTAATATCTTGTGCTTTTTGAGGATTAACATAAAGTCCCGTTGTTATTCCAGCTTTATTTTTTTCCATTTTAGAGATATAGTCTTTGCCAAAAATGCGTTTAGCATTATCATCAATCATTTTTGTGACTAATAATTTTCTTCTAGTAAACTCAGAAGTTGAATCCTTTACCCTATATGTAATCATCTCTTGAAAACGACCCCCTATCATTTCTCCAGGAATACGTGTTATTTTACCTACAAGGCCCTCCAAGGCGTTGTGTCTTGAAAAATATGTTTCTAAGCCCGTGAATGCTCTTTTGAATGCAGATAAAAATTTATTTCTACTTTTATTTTTATTTTGAGTTTTATTTGACGAATCAATTTTCCATTGAGCCCTTTCTTCTTCTGTCTCTGGAATGTTTTGTCCTCCAGAAACATTATAAAAAGCTTCAGCAATCATGTTATTAACTCTTTGCTTATAAGCATTTAACTCTTCTTTGTTTTCAGACTTTCCTCTCAAAACATACTTTTGCAACAATACTAAAACATTACTAAGAGCCTTTACTTTTAAAGGGTCTTTGTTTTCCATCATCTTAGCTGAGTTAAGCTCTATGGCGATTTGTAAAATCTCTAAACGATCTAAATCTTTTTGAGATAGCTCTTCAGCGGGAACCTTGCTTTTATCAATCGTTCTTTCTTGAGTTCGGCTCATTATATCTTCAAACTCTCGACGTTGTGCATCTATGGTGTCTTGAATTTTTTGCTCAGCCATGTTGTCATCGACAATCATTCTCTTTAATTCAGCAAAACTATCTTGAAAAGAAGGTAAAAATCCTTTACCTTTAGTTCTTCCTGACTCTTTCTTTTGTGTTTTGGTGCTAAGTAATTTATTTATTTTACTTTCCACTTGAGAAGACTGAGCCTCTGAAACGTAACCAACAACCTTAGCCATAACCTCATCAATGTTTGTAGATCTAGATTTTGGATCTACCTTTATGTCAGTAATAGCTTTTAACAATCTATTAACCTCGGGCTTATTGTAATCAATAGAGGGAAGATTTTGTCTAATAAAAGACCTTAGCATCATTTGCATTTCTTTAATGCCAGCCCTTCCTTTAGATCTTTCAGAAAGCATAGCCCTTAAGACTCTAAAGTTTTCTATAAACATTTTAGACCCGTAAGTTCCGACTTGACCGCTTATAATTCTGTCTAGGTCCAGCTTCATCTGGGCTTGCATCTCTTCGCTTTCATTCTTGTAGTCAGAATTTTTTTCTAGAGTTTCTATAGCTATTTTCCTAACGGCTTCTCTTTCTTTTTTACTTTCAGCAGTTAGCTTTTTAATTTGTGCTTCAGACAATCTTTTTGGTTTTGTCTCAAACATTCTACTATAGCTACTTCTTTTAAGAACAACTTGCTCGGTAACCTCCGTCATTATGTCTACAAGTAATCTTTTGCCAGAGATAACGCCTCCTTTTACATTAGCAAAAGAGCTTGGCAATTCTACAGACCTGCCTATTTCTAAGTCTAATACTTGTTTTATTTTTTCTTTAGCAGTCTTTTTTAAACCTTTGACTCTAGTATGAAACTTAGATTTATAAAAGGCTTTGGAAAGTATTGAAGGAAAGGAAAGGCTAACTATCTTTTCACGCTTCATGGCTTCATTAATATCTGCTATTGAATACTTTTTTTCCTTAAGAAATGCTTTAATTGTGTTGTCTTTATATCCAGCAAACCTAGCCTGTGCTACTTTTTGAAATAGATTAGTTTCTGAATCAGTTTCTATTTCCTCAAGTTGTTGCCTTGGAGATATTTGTTGACTAGACTCAGAGGGTTTGGTTATAACAACTCCGGTCTTGCCAAATGTATTATCCTTGGTGACGGTAGCGTTATCTCCTAAAAGGTCTTGTACATAGTCTACAAGTTCATTGCCATCAAACCCCTTCTGATATTGTTGCTCACCACTAACCTCTATCAAATAACTTTTTTCTTCGGGACCTGGCTCAAAGTTTTTAGCATTTGCCACATCGCCCTTAAAGCCTCTAGAGCTTATAACGGCAGTCCCTCCTTCATTAAGTTTTTCAAAAATATCTGTAACAATAAAGTCTCTGACATTCTTAGGAACGACATTCACTACATTAAGAGAAACAATAGAATCATATTTTTTATCTATGTCTTTAGCACTAGTGTAAGTAGGCTTTGCTTTGCCTTTCCACCTTTCAGTATTAATTTCAAAAGAATCAACCTTACGGCCTAACAGTTTTGTCATGGCATCTGTTCCAACGCCAAGACCAGCGCCATAGTCTAACACTTCGCCCTCTATTTCTCGGTCTTTAATTATGTTAGCGGCTTTGATGTAGCTACCTCTAGTGTTCTCTCTCTGCGTTCTACCAGAGGCTTTAGATAAACTATCGTCAATTTGTTGACGATTAGCTACAACTCCTTCGCCACTTGCTTCATTAACAATATTATCTGCTCTAGAGATGGCATCTTGCCTTCTCTCTTCAGCCTTTGTGAGGTCTGCTCCAGCTTTTGAAAATCTTTTTTTTGTTTCTTCATCTGTTTCTATTTCGTTATTTAATTTATTTACTGCTGTAACGTAGCTAAAACTTGGAGACACCTTTCCAGCCTTAGTCCAAAGTTCTTGTTCAAAATACCATATAACTGCTTGAAGTTCACTTACACTAAGATTTAATTTATTAGCCGCCAAAGTTACGGCTTTACGCATAATATCACGCTCTCTATCTGTCCTTGGTGTTTCTTGAATATTTCTTTCTCCTTTTACAGTAGATAACATTGTACCCATATATCTATTCCAAGTACGACTCCACCATAAATCCATAGTGATTGTATCTCCAATACCAATCATATTTTGATAGAAAGCACCAATTTTTTCACCAAAAATAAATGCTCCATTACGCTTACCAACAGCTATTATTCTTGTGTTTCCATCAACGTCAGGAACTCCCTTGTTGTATTTTCTAAGTTCAGATACAGGTTGAGTTTTTTCAAAGAACGCAATAAGTTTATTAATGTCTTTACCTACAGATTTGTAAACCTTTTCTATCTTGGTTAGTTGTTGCGCCACAATATTACCTCTAGATGTAAATCCCGCTGGCTTGGGATATCCTTTTTTTAATTGTGATTTTTTAGCTTCAAATAGTTTTGGTGTTCCATTTTTAAACGTCTCTGGATTTCCTAAAGCATCTACGCTTTGTACTATATATTTGGTTTTAGTTTCTCGAACCACAACGCCTGTACCTAAAGCCACGCCTTTTTTAGTAATAAAAGAAATTTTATCTTCCCCCCAGTTTTTAGCAAAATTTACGGCATCTCCGTTAGAGCGAATCCACAGAGTATATGCTGTCTTTAGGTTTTGGTTAGGGTTTGTTCCCGAAGAAGTGATTGCAAGAACTTGCTTGAACAACTTCATTTGATTGGGGTCTTCAAGCTCAGGCAATAAAACTTTCATTTTGTTTTCAAACTCAGTAATGTCTTCCATGTACCAAGTCATACCCGAATCTCTTGCTCCTTTATTTAATGTATACAAAGACTCTTCAAATATGTTTTCTAAAAATCTAGATATTAAATCTTGCTCAGAAGAATTTGGAGTCAACTCTGATTTTGCAAAGCCATTTAATATGTCTGCTACAACTATTTTTGTTGCATTTTTTTTAGGTGTTTCAACTCCTATAATATCTAAAGCTTCTTTTTGTTGCCTATTTGTTATTTTGCTTTTAGAATCTTTTTGTTCTTGCTTTAGTGATTGAACATCTTCTGCAACAATCTCTTCACCAGTAGACACCTTGCGTGTCAGAATATTAATTAAGTCTATTACACTTTCATCAGTCTTGCCAAATGTTGCCTCAAGCTTAATGCCTATTTTTTTAGCAATTTTTTTAAAAAACTCTATAATAGAATTCTTTGCTGGTTTAGGAAGTTCACTAAAGCCAAACTCTTCAGATGATAATAGACCAACTAACTCTGCAAGAAATTCTTCATCTTGAATTCCAGATTTATATTTTTCGCTAAACTTCTTTACTCTTTTAGCCAAGGCGCTATCTTTCGGTAGGCTCTTTCCAACCGACTTAACCATATCGGCAGCGATTTTTTGTAGTTCCTTAGAGTCTTTTACCTTGTCGATAAAGACCGCATGAAAAACCTCATGAGCAATTGTAGACCCCGTAGCCTTAGTTAAGTTAATATGAATAGTGTTTTTTGAAGGAATAAACTCACCTCTTCCACTTCTGCCTACCGCTAAAAGATAAGAGTCCTCGTTGTTGTGCAATATAATTTTAGTATTGGGTAGGATTTTTCTTATAGATCGAATAGCGGACTTTCCTCTTTTTATTAAAGAGGTTCGTTTTTTTCTTTCAGTAATTGGCAACTGAGACTCAGCGCCCTTTAAAAATAAATTGCCTTCAAGGTTAGTTCCTTCACTTTGAGTGTCTTCACTAACCTCAGCAAACTCTTCTCTAATGTCTTCTAACTCTTGAGCTTCAATTTCTTGAGGGCTTAACCCTGGCTCCGCAACCTCCTCTTCTGTAACTTCCTGAATCTGCGCCCCGCCATCAAGCTCTTGAGCTTCTTGGGGTGTAATCTCTTCGGTAGTAACTTGTTCGCTGGTGTCTCCTTCTCGAACTCCTTCGCTAACTCCGGCTTGTTCTTGTACATCCACCTCCTCTGTGCTTGACTCTTGAATGGCATCTTCTTCTTCTTTAACTGTTAATGATTCTTTTGTTTTTTCATCTAAAACGCTTTGAGGCGTAATTTCTTTATTGATTAATTTTCGGATCTGATCCTCTAAAGTTTTTTTCTTTTCAGCGTCTATTGACACACCCAAAACCTCACTCTCTTCCTTTAATGATTTAAGGTCTTGTTTTAGCACAGATAAAACAGATACATATGAATTTTTTTCTTTAGCCTTCATGTTTTTAAACTCAGGCTTATTATCAATTATCTCTTTAACTTCTTTAACGCTACTTAAATTATCTAATATCTCAGATTCTTGCTCAGGTGTCATCTTGCCTAACCTTCGCATATTGTAAACCCAAGACTGTATTTTTTCTCCAGAAATGTTATCAAGTTCTGAAGCCATGAAGCTTGTACTAGTTAAGTCGTTTGCTAGTTTATCATTCGCTTTGCCTGTAGCAATTCCATAAACATCTAAAGCTATGTTGGGAATGTTTGTTCCAGCCCCTCCTATTATTTCAGCAACGGTCTCTTTAAGACTAAATCCTTGCCCAGCAACCGCTTGAGCTAAAACCTCTCCCAACCCCTCTTGTGCAGGCCCGATGATAACTTGAGAACCTAAAGCCGTTCCAACTAAACGACCTCGTGAGATAGTGCTATACCTTAAGCCTTTAAGTGCTTTACTCATTAAAGTACCACCAGCCAAGTCCACTCCAGATATTGCAATAGCCCTTGGTATTCCAACCCTATCTGCCTTATCCCAAACCTCTTCATCTTGCATTGCATTTAGCATATCATCGGGATTAGATAAGTCGTAACCCTTTTCTCCTGCCGCTTCAAAAAACGCATTACCATACTCCACAATACCATTGGCTGCAGAAAAAGATGTAATCACACCACTAGTTAGTCCAGCGCCAGCACCAGGAAGGCCTCCCCTAGCGGCTCCAATACCAATTTGCGCTAAAGTGTTTGCGACTCCAAAACGAAGACCCGCAGGTAACATCATAGCAAGACTTTCTCCCATGAAAGAAGCCATGTATCCAATAGGGTTGTTTAATATTGCAGTCTTTAATTCATTTGCAGACTTAGATTGCTGAAACCTAGTCATGAGACGAGAAGTGGGAAGTTTAGATTGCTCTTCAAAATTTTTAGCCATCTCCTCAATAACCTCTTCTTTAGAAGAACCTGGAGTGCCTAGCATAACTGAAAATAATCCAACAATAGAATTACCCATTTTAGCACCACCTCTAATGGCGTTTAAAGTAGCCTTGTATCCATCTTCATACTCGCCATTTAAACTCTTGTTGTGTTGACGATTATAATAAAGCATGGACTTCTCATATTCCTTAGCTGCTAAATTAGATGTAGAGAGAGATGAATTAAATTCTTTGATTAGCCTTTCTAGTATTACAGAATCTTCTTCTGAAATAGTCCTTTGTCCTTTTTCTAGCTCAGACAAAACGCTAGATAAGTCTTTTCCAAAAATCCTTACAGACTCTTTTTCTACCTCCTTAATAATATCTTTTGCCTCTTTGTTGTAAGCTGCGGCTTGACTGCTTCTTTCTTTTCTTTTGGAAACCAAATACTCATCAAGGTCTTCTCTTAGCCTCTGGTTACTTTTGTCTTTTATAGTCGCTCTTAAAGGAGCACCTTTTGCTACCGTATACACAGATTCGCCTTTAGAGTCTACGATAAGCTTACTTATTTTATCAAACTCTTTTTGTTCGAGTTCGCTAAAGTCTGTAAAAGAAGGCAATCCTTGGCTATTAAAAAACTGAGGATACTTTTCTTTTATTTCTAACAACCTTTCGTCCTCTGTAATCTCTAGACCTGTACCTGTCATGGTCTGAGAATATTTGTTTATAATTTCATTAACCTCTTCAACCGCTAACTTTTTATTTAAAAGCTCGTCGTATCTCAACTCTAAAGCTCTAACCTCATCATAGTCTACGCCTCTGTCCTCATAAAATTTTCTTGTCTCTTTTTCTATCTCAGGGTCTAAATCGCCCGATAACCTTTCTATTGTTTGATCATCAATTAATGGCGTTATATCTTTTTCACCAATTTCAGTTTGCCTTTCACCGCTTAATTGTTTCAATGTAGTAAAAGGGCCTTCCCCAACCACATCCTCTGTTTCAGAAGATATGCTCGTAAGCTTTCCATCGACCTTTCTTTGCGTGCCAAAAGGCGTAGACTCTAAGCCCTCTTTTGGAATATTTATATCTCCAACAAAATCTTCACCTTGATTCTCTGCGGGGGTAATGGTTTCTTTGGGAAAGCTAACTTCTCCAACCATAGCCTCTGTTGTAGGAGATATGCTTGTAAGTTCACCATCAACCCTTCTTTTAACCCCAAAGGGGGTAGATTCTAGACCATCTTGTGGAATGTTTACATCGCCAACAAATTCTTCAACTTCACCTTCTGCAAAGCCCGAAGAACCATCCTCTGAAATAGATTCCGTAACGATTTCTTCTTTTTTTTTTAAAACAAAATCTTCTGCCCTTCCAACATCATAACCTTCATTTACTAAAAAAGAATGAAGTTCATTTCTTTTACTTTCGTCCTGCAAGGATGAGGTGAAATTATCAAAACTCCCTAAATCGTAGCCTTCTTTAGTAAAGAAGTCAAATAGCTCTTGAGCTTTTATTTCATTCATTGTTTACTTTTTTATTGCGATATTGGAGTTTTCTTTAGCTT
>Ga0098043_1000201_pt1 | contig 19841 bp, 28 predicted proteins | sample 9B_taG_FD_92581 | JGI IMG/M metagenome (GOLD analysis project Ga0098043, IMG submission 92581) | Marine viral communities from the Subarctic Pacific Ocean - 9B_ETSP_OMZ_AT15188_CsCl metaG | ecosystem: Environmental > Aquatic > Marine > Oceanic | place: Subarctic Pacific Ocean | collected 2015-01-10 | reverse complement strand
TTTACATCTTCAAATGCATCTAGCTTAGATTCAATCTTTGCTAATTTGTCGTCCAGTAAACCATCATAACTGTCACCCTTTTCAAGTGCATCTAATCTCTCGTCATTTGCTTTTTTGAATTCTTCAAAAGCATGACCGATACCATCAACTGCACTCTTGATTTCGTTATTTTCCATCTTTTCTCCAAGAGTTGAATTTATTATTAAGGTTATTTAAGGCTTCTGCCAATTCAGTATTTGTATCAACATCTCGTTGCTCAAATACCTGATGTACAGCTTTTGCCGCCATCTTTGCTTCTGAACGAGAAAGATTGAAAGCATCTCGCATTCCATTTTCCCACTCTCTAATAGAAAAATCTTCACCTTTCACACTACGAATTCTAGCCGATTGATTCATAGGGAAAGTTACTAAAGATATTTCCATAAGTTCCACTTCTTCAAGAATCCTTTTATTGGTATTCTTTTCGTAGCGAGTAGCTTTCGGATTTGGCTTGAATCCTATGCTAAGTCCATCTAATGCACCCATTTTCATTAACTCAAAAGCATCTCTTCCAGCTTGAGTTTTAAGTGCTAGTCTGCCTTTTACTTTAAGGCCATGTTCATCTTCTTTGATTTCATCAAATACTCCAATTGGCATATCTGATTTATGTTGATACAGAAGCTTAACCCCTTTTGCTCCTTTCCTTCTTAATGATTTTTTGAAAGCACCGTATTTAACGACATCATTACCCAAGTCTGTTTTGTTGAATACTGAACCATAGCCCTCAAAAACTCCCTCTTCTTTGTTTTCTTCATCTGAGTATGCTTTGATTTCAGTTTTGAATTCAAGATGTTCTGTTTCGTGTAATTCTACAGGTTCATCATTTTTAACATCTTCTCCCATTGCTCTTACATAATCTGTATGTGTTTCGCATGGCATATATACTTTTTTTCCATCTTCATCATGTGAGTGGAATCCTACACAACCAATTTTTTCTGCTCTTTCTTCAGCTTCTTCCTGTGTTGTAAAAACGTCTTTTCTTATTTCTTCTTTAGCTTCTTCGGAATCTTCCTGTTTTGAATTGTACGAACTTGCACAGACTGCCAACCTTTGGTTTTTGTCATATTCTGAGGTCATTGTCTTATCTCCCATACATCTCTGCATAAAATTTTGCCTACTTTCTCCTGTTTTCGGTTTCGGTATTGGCATAACACTACATATAGTAATTATATTTGGAGTCTAGCACAAGATGTATATAGATCAAAACATTTATGTAAAAGCATTTTTGGGTAATCTTGGTGTAAAAATCTTTTGTATTTGATCTCTCGTTAATTCTTTATCTCTTTGAATAGCATTCAAAAAAAGGCTTATAAGTTTTGCTCTGGTTCTTCTCTCTATATTTTCACCTGTAGGCCTTTGATAATCAGGTATTAGTGTCAAGCTTCTTTTATAAGGAAACTTTGACCTGTATTCAAAGACCAACTCATCAAGAATTGGATCATTAAATTCGTTTGTGTAACCTACGTCTATGCTCATTTAATTGAAACCCCCTTCAGTATTACCAATCAACTCAAATAGCTCATCAAAGAAATCTAAAGATTCAGGAGCAATTTCTCTAAGATGTTTTCTCCAGAATTCTCTGTTTGTACTTGTCATTAAAGATGTGTAATTAGCCATCATTTCTGTTGTCATCGGTGCACTCCAACCCCTAAATGTCTCAAACTTTTTTCTACTGTAATACTTACTACCATGCCCTGTGTAAATCTTTGCATTTGTTAAACTTCCTATGAAATCATTAAAGTTTACAAGTTCTGCCCTCATTTGTTCACTCATAAGACTTGTGTAAAAATCAAATGGATTCTTTCCAGTAGGGTTAAAAACTCTGTATCTACTACTATTAACCATTTGTAAGAATCCTGCATCTATACCACCGACTGAAGCATCACCTGCATATATTTTTTTAAAAAAGTTTTTTCCGTGTATCACCTGTAAGTCTTGGTAAGTAACTGTACCATTTTTGAGATAACTTATAAGTCTTTGCTCAGCTTCTTCAAAAGGTATAATAAATTTTCTTACTGGCATGTCTCTTGTCATACCACTATATTGACTGACCACTCTTTCCATTCTTGAATTTATACCTAAATCTCTTAAGACTTTTTCAGTAGTAGCTCTATCTTTTACCATTAATTTGAGATTATCTTGATTGGTTTTTGTAAGATTCTTTCTGTCTTTACTAAAGTGTTTTTTAATACCTAATCCTGAAATTACTCTTAAATTAAAAATGTCATCTAGCTCTGCATCTGTAATATCATTCTTTTTTGCAAACTTTTTAAATTTATCAAAATTAGTTTGTGTGGCTATAACGACATTATCTAAATGGTGTCCATATTCGTGTGAGTAAACAACCTTGTAACGTGGACTATTCGGCTTACCATAACTTTTAGGCATATTTAAGCTCTTGTTGAAAGGAAAGTAATATGCACCTGTACTTATACCAGACATACCTTCTGAAGTTATTTCTGAGATTGGTCCAACATTTCTTATAGCATTTTGTACATTTTTTGGGGCATCTAAAAATACAACATCATTTGTACTATTAACTATTGGATTATCACTAGGGAATCTATAAGGTGTTGTTTGATCAACAGGGTCTCTATCTACCAGTTGTGAATCTCCTGTGACATTGCCTAAATCTTCTTCATCTACATAAACAACAACACATCTACAATTTACGACATTCTTTGCACCACCTCTTGAGTCGCCCGGATATTTCATTTGTGCACCATTAATATCAAAGTCATCATCTAGTGGTCTGACCTGACCATTTGCCATTGCATGACTGCTTCTAGTTCTCTCGTCACCTACTGATACCCATTTCTTATAAAGGGTTTCACCCAATTGTTCACTAATTTTTTTGTTGTATGCTTGTGAAGCAAAGTTTGCAGCACTATGTGTTTCAGTTCTTGCTATTCTTGCCGCTCTCATTGCACTAAAATTACCTACTGATTGTTGTACCTGTTTAGATATTTGTGGCAACGTAAGATTTTGTGACCTCAATTGTCTTATCACTCTAGTTATTTGTTTAGATTGATTTGCTGATAATGTTTCAAAGATAATATTTCTTTCTCGTAAGTATTCTTTGAATAGTTGTTCAAATGTTACTTGTTGACCAAAGGTAGTAAACTCTAAATCTTTTTGATCAGGATCATACAAACTTATATTGTATTCAATGAATGTTTGAAATACTTTTCTTAGATTCTTCTGTATAACTGGATAGAGTGTATTGAAAAGCCTGATAGTGTTAATGTCAGAATTGAAGTCTATAGCATTTTCTAGCTCTTTGCTTACCCTTTTACCATTATTAACTAATTCTTTCTTAAGACTACGATAAAAGTCCTTCTCAAGGTTATCTCGCATACGTAATTGAGTTTTTATCTCAAATCGTGTGTTAAATCGCCTTTTTCTATATGCTTTTCTCTGTATTGCGAGTTGCATTACTTTTTAGGTCTGCCTTGTGAGTCTGTTGGACCTTTAGCTTTTAATGGGTGTCCTGTTGGGAACAAATCTGTATCATGCTTACCACCTTGAAATCTACCACGTCTTAAAGCAAATAAAAATGAATTGGTTCTTGCATAAGCCCAACGATCAGCACCACCTTGTCTCCTTACTCCAGGCCTTACTGAAGATGGGTTGGTATTGAATGCACCTACACCTCTACGGAAGACTTTTTCTAACATGCCTAAGGTTGCCCTTTTGGTTTTATCATCTCCATACTTATCGTTATGCTCTTTTACTTTATTTTTTAGAGCTTCTTTTACTCTTGCTGAAACTTGTTTTTCTTCTTCTGCAATTTCAATATGCACATCACTTGGTAAAGGTTCTTCTTTTTCTTCTGGTTCTTTTCTACCCTCAAGCTTCTTTGTGAGTTCAAGAATCACATCTTTCATACCTTGTTGCCCTAGTTTTGGATTTATTACACCCCATTTCATAAGTGCAACAACACCAGCTACGTTTGATAGGTTTGGTTCTTTACCACCAACAAATTGATTGCCGTCAACAACAGAATGTCTAGCCGCCCATGCTTCCCTTTCTTTTATCCATTTTCTAATTGCAGGTGTATCATCACCAGCTTTAGCTCTACCCCATAATGTAAATGCTTCATTACCTCTTATGTTGCCACCAGCTTTCCAGATTTGTTTACCTACACTTCCACCATCTTCTTTTACGTTTTTTGCAAAGTCGTAATCAAACTGTGGGTAGTTACTGTTTCTTAAAGATATTTTTTTATCTTCGCCTCTTTTTGGAAAGTTTGTAGCTTTTGTTTCATTTTTGAAATCATCTTCTAAAACGTCATCTAGTTCATCATATTCATCAAAGTCCTTTTCATTATCAGGTGGCGGTAATGGTTCACTACCCAACGGAAACAAATTAGCTGAGATGTAAAGCTCATTACCACCGTCAACAGGGGAAAGACCCAATCTTTCTCTTGCTTCATTTCTTGTAATAATTCCTTCTCTTACAGCATTTGTTACATTTGCATAAATTAATCTTCGCCTTTCTGCTAATGCAGGAATGTTATCTGTCTCAAAACTGAAATCTAAATTTTCACCAAACATTGGTAATAACCATTCGTTTAAATCAGAAGATACTTTTCTTAAATAAGGAATGATTGTTTCCTCATATAAAGCAAGTCTTGCTTCTGCTACATTTGAATAAGTTTGTGAGTCAGGCACACCTACAAGTTGGGACGGAACCCCAAAACAAAGTGCAATATCTGTAGCACTCATATGTTTTAAATTAATAAAATCCATGTCTTTAGGGCTCAGCCCCATCTCTTTCCAGTCAAAGTCTCCTTCTAAGAGTAGAGGACGACCTGCATTACTGGCTCCAGAAAATCTATTGTTTAAATCTGTAAGTAATTGTTGTCTTTGTGATTCTGTTAAGTTTACTGATAACCCTTGATCATCTTTAGGTTTAAATACAACTGCACCACTCGGTCTTGCCCCATTGTTCAGTAAATTAACATTGTGTTTGCTAGATAGATTATGTTGATCAATTTCCATAGCTGCGGCCGTTAAAGGTGAGCAACCATAATAATCATCAAGAGGATTCCATAGTTTTATGTGTTTTACTTCGCTATATCCATTTTCTTGATCAACTGGGTAAACCTTATCTATTCTTCCATTGACCATATATTCATACCTTTCAGGTATGTAATTCGTACCACCCTTGATAACAATTCTATCTGGTCTTAAAAGATGTAGTTCTTTTGGTGGTCCGTTTTCTGAACCAACTTTAAGTACGTAAGCATTTCCAGAAAGCAATAAATAGCCATAAAGACTGTTAAAGAACTCTGAGTATGATTGTAATGGATTCGGTCTGTCTAATAATCTATGTAAATCAGTATCTTCTAAAACATTATCTTCAATTTTAATTTGGTAAGGTACTGCACTTGCCCCTTTTGATATTTCATTTACACATCTGTAAACAATTGCATTCTTCATGTACCCTTCTTTGGCTAAATCTTGGTACTTGTACATTTTTTCTTGAGTACCTACATTGAAGTAACCCATCAACGAACCGTTTTGTTTTTTCTCTGTTTGTAAACCAAACATTTTTCTTATGTCATCTATTATTGCCATTAGCTTATTCTCCAATTTGCTTGTCCTGAAGATTTGCTTAGTTCAGATAAACCCCAAACTAATGCATCTAGTCTATCAGGACTTGGTGTTGTTTGCCCTGTGTATGTACACATTTGTGATTCTAATTCTGGGAATGTTCCCATGTGGTGTACTCTGTTTTGCTCATACAAAGCTGATATTGGTTCTGCCCTTACAAGTTTACCTCTAGTTGCTTTAACTGCTCTATAAGGAACATTAGGGTCTGAGTTTCTAATTAGCCTTTCCACCAAATCTCCACCATTGTTTACTTCAGCTACAATTCTATCTGCTTCCCAATCATAAAAAGCATTTATTGCTATTCTAGCCCATTTATCTGCAGTATGTCTTCCTGATAAATCTTCTAATACATAAAAGTTATTCAAATGGTCTCTCCCAACTACCACAATGCCTGTTTCATCACTATTCTCTGTAGCTGTTACTGCTGGATCAATAGCCACAATAATTTGCGATAATTCCCTTTCTGTGTCTTGTGATATTCTGCTTTCTTCAATTATTTGTGGACTCCACAATGCGCCTTCTACATCTTCTATTATTTCTGCATAAAGTTCTTGTCTCCCAAGTGTCGTGCCTTCATATCTTTGTTTCATCATTTCTAAAGCTGAATCTGAAAGATTAGCTTGGTTTTCAAAGGTAGAACCCCTTGTCACGTGTACGTCATCACGTTCTAACAGCTTCTTTATAATAGGTAATGGTTTTGGTGTAGTTGTTATGACAGCCTGTGGTTTTTCGCCTAATCTTAAACCGAACATTAATTGATCAAATGCTTCAGGATATTGCCATGCGGCTAACTCATCACACCATGCCCTATGGAACTGTGGTCCTCTTAACCTTTCTGGATTGACAGCGGCAAAGCCAACTATTTTAGAACCATTGTGTAATCTTATTTCAGCAATACTACTGGCATACCCATCTGTTCCAAATGATTTATCAAAACATTCAGGTGGTATTATTGAAAGTAATCCTGACGGCCCATTGAAGCAAACCCTACGTAAGTCTCCAAATGTTGGTGCAACTACAGCACATATCGTGTTGGGATTTCTTAAAGCAAACAAAGCTATATCTTGGGCACCTGTTCTTGTCTTTCCCCAACCACGACCAGCAAGTATCAACCATATGTTAAATGATTCGGCTGGTGATATTTGTTTTTCTCGTGCCTGTTTGAGCCAATTAGTGTAAAGGACTATCGCTTCTTTGTCTGCGCTGTTCTGCAACCGAGTCAAGCAATTCCATAGCTTCTCTGAAGGCATCTGTGTCGCTGATTTCTGCATTTAGTTTCATATTCTCCGTTGATTCACCAAGAGCAAGTTTGCCAAGTTTCTGTGCTGATAGTGCGGCATTAGAAAGTTGTGCTACTGCTTGTGGTGTTAAAAGTTTAGGTGATTGTGGGTCTTGTGTACGTGCTTGTGAATTCATTGATAGTGATATGCCTACTTCATTGAGAAGAAATTTTGCAACTCTTAAAGCATTGCTATCAAATTGTTTGCTTTCTTGTACTAATTCTTTTTGTCTTACAGCATCTAATTTTTCTAAATACTCTGTGTGGAATCTTTCCTGTTGTGTTTTCCAGTTTTCTTTTTGTGACCATCTATACAAAGTGCTTTTAGCTACATTGAACTCTACAGCAAGTGCATCTAAACTTAGGTACTTCTTATCACCAGTTTCTTCATTGATACCTTGTACAAATTTGTTCCTTATTTTTTCCAATAAGTCTTTTGTTATTTTGTTGTAGCTTGTTTTTTTGTTCACATTTTCTCAGTTATTCTCATGTAGTCTAAACATCTTATCTATATAAGTAAATACAATATGGGTTATTTAGGACTTGCAATACTATATGTGTTTGCTAATATAACTATATCAAAACTTGAAAAGGAGAAATTTGATGAATAGAAATATGATAAACGATACAACAAATAAAATTGTTGATCATCTTACGTATAACCAAATATGCTACAACTATGTAGATTTTTTAAAGCATCACTCTGAAGAGTTCACTATCAAGTCTATGGAAAGACTGTTTGGTGATTCTTGGAGAAAACACAGTATCAGTATTAGAGAAATGTGTGATCAAATAAATCACGAGCAATTCCTTGCTACTTCTCTTTCAGATATGGTTGAGTTTCTAAACGTTACTGTTGAGGAATTATCTACTGTGCCTACTCTTGATATTGTAGAAATGTATCAAGAGAAGAACGAATCTTATATTGAGTCATAATGAAGTTCACATATAGGAATAAAAATCGCAATCTAGTTCTTAAGAAACGTCTTAGGAACTATTTTGTGTTTCTCGTTATTGGTATTTTGATAGGAGTTACAATATGAACAATCTTGTCCTTCAAAAACTTTTGCATGGCTATCAATTAATCACACCTAATGAAGCAAATTTTGGTGAAACAGAAACTAAGAAGGTTGATAGTTTTGAATATACTGCCTTGAAAGAACAGAATAAATTAATTAGTTCTTTTGACAGGAAATGGGTGAGTGGTTTTCACTTTGCAAGACACATTAATGATGGCACGAAACTTAATCCAAGAGGTGATCATTGGCTTAGAAATGATTTTACTGATGAAAATGGTATTGCCAAAGAGAGGGTTAGTATTTGTCCAAAGATGTTGCATGACGTGATGAAAATGTATTCAAGGACTGTAACTCAAGCAGGTAAGTTTTATATCAATGAACAAGCCAATAACTGTGTAACAGCAGAAGAAACTAAAGCTCTAGTTAATGAAATAAAGTTTTTTGCACCATATCAAAACACCTTTCTGCAAGTGGAAGATGAACATATGATTGGAAATATTCTTGTTACTGATGGAATTGAAAGCAGTACTGTCGTAAAAGAAGATAAAAAATCAAATGGTGATTTTAAAGATGTTGATGCTACCACTCTGCATATGACCATGAATATTTATTTTAAAGGAGATAATAAAGTAATTTTAGACCCCAACATCTATGAGGTTGCATTTTCAGATGGTAGTTATGGTTTCAAAGTAATCAATTCAAAATTCAAAAGTATGACTGACGTCAGAATGACTGATGATGGAAACTTTGAAAACGAAGATTTGAATGAATGGGTTTATAAAATGGTGAACTACTATTTTAAATTTATGGTTTATTTACAGTTTCCACAGATTTGTGATGTACAAAAAAGGGAAGGTCGTAGTAATGATAACTGGTATGACATACCTACTAAATATTCTACAAGCCACCTGAGAAAAAAACCTAAGTTTGAGCATAAAGAACTTGTTATCAATATGTTTGGAGATTCTAGTTCTAACAATGTTAATCCTCTTGCGAATGGTAATACAGGCGTAACAGCATTCCATAGTGTTAGAAAGCATTTAAGACGTTTGCCTAATGGAAAAATGACTTGGGTAAAAGCACACTTTAGAGGTTCTAAAAGTGCAGGTATAATAACCAAAGATTATAGGATAGAAGAATGACTTTGAAAGAATATATACAAGATATTTTAGAAGCAGTAGACGAGCAAGAGGTTGATCAATGGCTCTCAGACTTACGTCAAGTAGCTGAGAAACATAATCTTTCTCCATTTCAAGTAATGATTGATCTCTTGCAATTTAAACAAAGGGAAGAACGTGATGCTTATTACCAAGATAAGCACAACATTCACTAATCAAAACTTCTCTTGCCATCATCAGGCACCCAACCTTGACTGAATTCGGAATCACTTCCCTTTTCAGTCATTGGTCGGTAATCATATAGACGATCAATTTCTTCTTGTTCCATTCCTAAGAATTCTTTTATTTGATCATCAGACCATTCGTGTTTTTCTTTAAGGTCTCTAACAATGTCAGTCATTGGTAAAATTAAATGATTACCTCTAGCCCTATTATGTACAATTGTTGCCGCTTTCTGTTCTGCTAAATCTATTTCATCAGATAGAAATACAACTGGAACCATGCCATCTGTAAGTTCAAATATTTCATCGTCCCCTGAGACTGTCCATCTATGAAAACCATCAACTATTTCTTTGTTAGACCTAGCAACTATAGGTTGTGTCCAACCACAAAGTTTTATTGATGTCTTAAGCAGATCAAGTTCTATCGGTGAAACCTTATTGGGGTTATAGTCATTTGCTTTCAATTCAGTTCGGTTGACCCATTGAAATGTATTTATCGGTTGTTTTTCTTTTCCTTTATTTGCCATTAAATCTCTCCTTATCATAAAGTCTTTTCATATTTTTTATAGTTTGTGGATCAGTTGAAAAACTTGGTGACTTTCTGTCTTTAAAATCACCGCGCATTGCTATTCTTAAAAGGAACTGCCAACTCATGCCTGTGTGATAATGTGGGTTTTCTAATATAGGGTCAGAAGTTTTACCCTTATGCCATTTTATCCAATGCTGTATCTTTTCAGCAATGAGTGACCTATATGGGTTTGGGTGTTTCATAACGTAATATTTTATGTAGTCTAGCCACTCAATATCATCAGGTTTTTTTGGCACACCATTAAATGCATAAAGTTCTGTGTTGGCATATCTTGCAGCAGTTGCAGAACCTTCAACCCTGCTTTGCATCTTATCCCAAATATCAGGGAAAGCAATTGAATACTGCCACAAGCCTCTCATTGGTTCTTCTCCATATGGTGGAGCACATCTTTGTTGCAAATGAGTTAGACCAAGTTTTTCTAAGATGTCATATGTTGTATTGTAATCCCAATTGTAAAGATGAGGTGCAGTCCATACATCAACTGTTTTCATATCATAAATTGGACATACTTTCCAAACATTAGCTAAAGCTGTTTTGCTTTTCAAAGGTATCATGTATGGTTCATATCTTTTGCCATACCCTGTCTGCAGAATTGTTCGGTATCTTGTTAATGATTCTTCTGATCTTATGCCCATAATGACACCAACTTCACCAACTTTTTCAGGTGGAAATAAAAGTCCGTTACATTCTGGAACAGCTGGTCTTTTATCAATATCTATTGGGAACATGTCAATATCTTCCCATGTGATTACTGATTCATGCTTAGGCATGGGCCTTACCCATTTATCTATATCTTCTGGTGCCCAAGGAAACCAATAAGGTTGCTTTCTACTACAACCATTCCTATGTTTTATTGGAACACACAACCAATGCATATTGACTTCAGGCAAGTTTGCTACCCTTTCTACATAATCAATAGTTTCATATGGAATTGCTTCTTCATCAAAAAAGTAAACATCTAATGGTAATTTATTTCTTTCTTTGGCAACCTGTAAAGTAAGGTTCAGACAGACAGTTGAGTCCTTGCCACCTGAAAACATAACAACAACAGAATCAAATATGTCATAAGTTCTGTTAATTCTTTCAAGTGCTAAATCATAGACGTTTTTATCAATTGTTCTTTTTTTATGTACTTTGCTCATTTTTTTGTCCTCTGACTTGCCCTCTAAGAGCTTTTTTGTGTGCTAGGAATACCCTAACACCCCCCATATTTAGCCTTTTCCATGATCAATGTAAGTTCTATTGAGCATTGGGTGATTAGTGTCTGTAGGGCCAAAATCACTATCAGGGTGATATGCAATTATATCCATAAAGTTTTCAGATGTTCTAAAGCTATGAACTTCTCCTTCCTCTAAACAAAACATTCTGCCCTTCACTAAATCTTTTTCCCAACCCTCTCTTTTACCATCAGGTTTTTGAAATGCTTCACCTTTTCCGTCAATGACAATGCCCATTCTTATGCTTGGGTGTAAATGTTGTGTTTGGTCTATGCCCATTGGAAAGTGCAGATAGTTTAGACAAGGGTCGCCTAATCTTGGTGGCATAATTAAAAGTGAATCTGTACAACCGTCAATATAGGAAAGCCTACCTCTTTTTTCTGATTTACCAACTAGATCAATTCCTTGAAAACCATATCTTTTTATTAAAAACATTTTTGAATCCAAAGAATTTGACCAGATTGTAAAAGGTGTTTTCAGACTAAAGAAACTACCTTCTGTAATGATGTAAGTGTCTTTACCTTTTTCTATTGTAAAAACACCGTCAGTTACAAAACCATAAGCATTGTTTGCTGTGTCAGAAACAGTAAAGTCACCCTCAATACAAGTCATATCTGTAGGGTACATAGTTTCAGTTTGATCTATTTTGTCTCCGTGTTTAGGGTTATCAATCAGAATCAATTTTATATCTCCTTACAAGCTCCATCAGAGCCTGTGTTTTAGTATCTAAGTGTAAATCTCTACGTATGATTTCTATGCAGTCCATTACTGCTTTTCTTTCTTCTTCTTCCATGTAAAAAATTAATGGCACTTGGTTTGTCAGTTCTTTTGCAGAATAACCAGCTTCGTCTAGTTTTATATCTTTATCTATTAAATCATCAAACGAATCAAAGGCATCATCATCTTGAAAATTAAAACCAGCGACTTCTATTTCCAAATCTTCTAGTTTTTTTAATTCTTGTTTTAGAAAATTATCTTCCCATTGTGTAAGTTCACCAACCTTATTGTCTGCTAATCTGTATGCATCAATTTTTTCTTGTGTATCGTCATAGACAAGACAAGGCACTTCTTTCATGCCTAGTGATTTACAAGCCAGTAATCTTGTGTGACCAGCAATAATAATATTATTTTTATCAATAGAAATAACTTGTCTCATGCCATGATTCTTTATTGATTTGGCACATTCTTCTATAGCTTTATCAGATATAATTCTTGGATTCTGATAATAGGGAATAAGGTCATCTACATTTTTGCTAACTACTTCCATATTGGGTTAGTTTAGCATCTAACATTTGAATATCAAACTACCAATCTACACTTTGATTTCTTTCTACAAATATTTTTTTAGCTAGGTCAAAATCAAAAGTTACTGAACCTATTTTTCCATACAAATCTTGTTCTCTGATTTTTCTAGTCATAACCTCTGTAGAGTTATCATCAAAATCTCTATGTACTGTAAGTATTACATCACTCTGATTGTGCCAATGACTAGCGCCTGAAATATCATAAGCTGTTGGTGGTGCATAACCACCGTCATTTGCTTTAGGAAGTTTTGTTGGGTGCGCAACAACCCATACGACCACGTCATGAATTCTAGCGAATCTTTTACACTTAGATATAAAATCTCTTATGTGTTCATCTTCTCTTGCATTCCCTTTCCTTGATGCATTTACTTCATTGTAAGGATCAATAACAATACCATTAACTCCGTATTTCAAAATACTGCTCTTTGCAATATCTAAAATATAATCAATTGTAGGAACTTCTTCTTTTGTTTCTATAAAGTAATAATGGTTAGTAATAAAGTCTAATGCTTCATCTAATTCAGTTTGTGACATTCTGTTTGTAAAACCTTCATCAAAAGACTTTTCTTTCACCATTTGCACAAGCCTACGTATATGCATACCTGTTGAATGTTCAGGTGAAAATAAAGCAAATTTCCAATTATGGTTCTGTGCAATTCTTAGGAGCAACTGATCTAGGAAATAACTTTTACCATGATTTGGAATACCTGTGACTGTATGAAATGTGCCTTTTAATATTTTGTAAATTTCGTCAAGTTTCCCCATACCAGCTTCTATGGGTTTTACATAGTTACCATTATACAAGTCATAGATGTTGCCTATGTAATCATTAACTGAATGTAAACCATCTACTGGATAAGGTATTGCATTTCTAATAAGTTCTTCTAATTTTTGTTTTCCATGTTTAATCAAAACATCATTAGCATCTTTACAATCAGATGGTGTTTGTACATACCAGCACAAATCTTTACCAAATCTATGTAGTAATTCATCATGTAATGCTTTACCAGCAGAATCATTATCAGTAAACAAAATTATTTTTTTTGCATTCAAAGGACAATTGCTTAGTGCTTTGAAACGTGCATCATTAGTTTTAAATGTTGCTTCTTTCGGTGCCCCATCAGGTAAACTTGTAGCATTAGTAAAACCAATTTCGTGAAGCGATAACACGTCAATTTCTCCCTCAACAAAAATAACTTCATCTTTATCATGTATGCGATCATAATTGTAAAGAGTTCTTTCAGTTTGTTTTTCCTGTTTGAATTTTTTATCAGTTGTTCTGTACTTTATGTTTACCAGTTCATTTTCTTTGTTCCTGTATGGAAGTGCTATCCAATAACCATCAGTAGTAATTTCAAAGTCATCAACTGTGCCTTTTGAAATATGTCTGTTTGCAAAGTATTGATACATTTCTGTGCTTTTTTCTACAATTTTTGGTTTTTCAGGTCTCCGTATTTCGCTTCTAACGTCTTTTGTTGGGTTAAACCCTGTATTACCCTTAATGCCTTTGAAACCACAATGATGGCAATTCCAAAGAACTGTACCGTCATTATTTTTGGTTAAAGTAAGTGGATTATCGTGTTTGTTGTGTGGTGGTTGGCATTGTGGACATTTAGTTTTCACAGAACCAAATTCAACCATATCAACATTTAGATTATCAAAATCAAGATTATTCATATTTCACTCCTTAGTTATCCTGCAATTGAATTCAAAGTATTAACTTTTTGACTAATGTAATCAAGAAATCTTTTCTGTCTCAACCAAGTTGTTGCATGAGGAATAAATTGTTGTTCAACATTATCTCTCAGAACGACCTCTCTAAAATTTTTAACACCTTTCATAACAACCTTTATTTCATCTTTTTTTAGTTTTCCGAAAACTTTAGCTGATTCAAACTTACTAACTTTTCTAGGATAGAGTTTCCAAAACTTATCAAAACTTTCACCATATAATTCTTTTGTTTGTTCTTTAGTATTATTGGTCACAAGTGTCCTATTGTTTTGGTCATTGGTGTCCTGTTGTTTACATAAAATTTGATATTCATTTGAATTAAAGTTTCTCATTTGCACTTTTATCAAATTGCTATCTTTTAAAATTTTTATGCATCTACGTATTGATCTCTCTGAAACTCCACAAATTTTGCCTAAATGTTTTTCACTTGGAAAACAAATATTCTCAACATTTGCATAGTTACAAAGCACAAGTAAAACAAGTTTACTGGTTGGAGTTTGGGTGTTTTGTTTTATACCCCAAGATAATGCTTCTATACTCATAACTAACCCATTATGGGTATGAGTTTTGGAATTGTCAATTTAGATTATAGAAGTCATTCGGTTTTACTTTCTTGTTTGTAAGGGCATATATTTTTTCCATTTCTTCTTTTCTTGGTATTCTTTGACCATTGCACCATTTCTGTAATGCGCCCTTACTAATCTCTAAACCCTGTTTTTTTGATACATCAATAAAGTCTTGTTGTGTTATTTTTTTCTGTTTAAGCCAATCACTAATTTTCATTTCTCCAGTCTATAATATTTCAATTTTGATTTCTACCCATATTGGGTTATACTTTTGTCTGACATATGAAAACCAACGTATTTGAAAAACATGGAGTGGCAAAACTTTCGCCCTCATCAATCAATAAATTCAGAGCAAATCCAGCAAAGTGGCTAGTGAATATTGCTGGTTATAGAGATAAGGTGTATGCACCTGCTATGACCTTTGGCAATATTGTAGAACTTGGTATTACACATTGTTGCTTGAAACCAAATGCCGATATTGAAGAAGCCATACATATGTGTATGGATAGATATGATGTTGTTCATAAAGAAATAATGGATGCTGGAATTTGGAAAGATTATGATTCTGACGGTTGTTTCAAACGACAACAAATGATTCCTGAAATTCTTAGAATGGCAGTTCCTATTTACAGATCATTTGGTAATTTAGAACAAGCACAACATGAGGTTGAATATAAGTTTGATGATATGCCAATACCAATACGTGGCTTCATAGATATGGAATACTCAGATACCATCAGAGACTTAAAGACAACTGGTACTGCAGTTAAAACTAGAAGTGATCATTTGAGACAAGTTTCTTTCTACAGTTTAGCTACAGGGAAAAAAGCAAAGCTAGATTATGTCTATGCAACAAAATATAAAAAAGAATTAATAACAAAAACTGTTCATGATGTTGAAACTCACATCAAGGACATTCACAGAATTGCGAAGAAGATGATGCAAATGCTTTCATTTTCTAGTGATATTCATGAGGTAGCTCGTATGTCTTGCTTAGAGCCTGATACTACGAATGAAAACTTTATGAATCAATGGGGGCCTACAGAAATCAAAGGCGCTCAAATTTTATTTAAGGAGTAATATATGAAAAAAGATTTTCATTTGATAAATGCATTGATCAAGGCACAGTCCGAGATTGAGAACGTAAAAAAAGATGCTGAAAACCCATACTTCAAAAGTGGTTATGCAACTTTAGAATCTGTGCTTGGTACAGTAAAAAAACCATTAAACGATAATGGTATTTACTTTCAACAAGTAGCACATGAGAGAGAAGGCGGTGTTGGTATAGAAACAATCCTATACGGACACGGAAGCTCTATCAGTAGTGGTATTCTTTTTATCCCTGCTGTCAAGAATGACCCTCATGCTTATGGTAGTTCACTAAGTTATGGTAAAAGATATTCTCTTTTGATGGCTTGTGGTCTTGGTAGTCAAGATGATGATGATGGTAACAAAGCAGTTGATGCTATGAAAAAAACAACACCGAAATCAAACTATACAAGCAATAAACCTGCATATGCACCAACGAATAAACCTGAATCTAAAGAGAGTCCTTTCTAATGAGTAAAGGGCTTTCAATAAATGACTGTTTATATAAATGTATGCAAGATGGTAGATGGTGGACTTTTTGGCAGTTACAAACAACTATCAAAGAAAAAGCTGGTAAGTTTTATGGCGAACCATCTATCTCTGCTGGTATAAGAGATTTTAGAAAAATGCCGTATCGTTTGAAATATGATCTTTCATTAGTAAAAGAAGTTATTGAAAGAAAAAGAATCACAGGCGGTAAAGGTTATAAATATAGATTAATAAAGGAGAAATAATGAGTGAAAATGATTTTGAAAAAAAAGGTCGTATGTGGCCTGAGAATGAAGCTAAAATAATTCGTAAAGGTTCAATGACTTTGCAAGGACAAAAAAAGTATATTGCAATAGTTGAAACATTTATAAATGGTGAGCATAAGTATGAATTGATGATGTCTGTCGGTTTGCTAAGTTTACAAGATGACAAACCATCACCAAAACATCCTGACATCAAAGGACCAATCACAATTGACGGTGTAAAATATCGTTTTAGTGGTTGGAAGCATGAATCTGATACAGGTGTTCCTTATACTAATGTTGGGTTATTGATAGCTGATGAAAAAGAAACGAAATTCTAAAAAAAGATTTGAGGACAGAAACCATTTAGAAATGGTCGCTAATATGCAATGTATGATGCGAACCTTTGGAGCTTCTAAAAGTGAGATAGGTGGTTGCAGTGGACCAACACAAGCACACCATCTATTACGTCCTTATGATGGTATAAGAGGTATGGGCATGAGGAGTAATGATAAAAATGTTATTCCTTTATGCCAAAACCACCATACCTTATTACATACTAAATACGGAAGTGAAAAGGCTTTTTTTACAGCTTATGGTATGCCTGAAGATATGGGAAAGAAAATTGCTGAATCCCTTTATATAACTAACTCTCCAACGAAAACTACAGACGATTCTCCGTTTTAGCCCAAAAAGGGCTACTTTTTTTTAATAAACAGTTGTTTTGATAAACAATACATGGTCTAATAACTATGTTGTTAAGACAAAAGGAGATTTGAAAAATGACATTTGATACCAAAAGAAAGTTCGGAGTAGAAGTAGAGTTCTTATCTGAATACCAAAGCCAAAGACAAGTAGTTGATTTGGTGAATTCGTATTTAACTAATCATGATGCTGATTTCAGAATGGAATATGCATATTATAGTGACACATCTAATGCTTGGAGAATCAAGTCTGATTCAAGTGTGTCAGGCAATTATTCTCATGGTTTAGAATTGGTCACACCTGTTCTACATGGAACAAGAGATTATGAAAGATTAATGCTTGTGCTTGATGCTATCAACAACATTGATGGAATTACTGTAAACAGAACTTGTGGTTTACACGTTCATGTTGGTGTAGAAAATTGGGAAGTGAGCAACTTCAAAAATCTTGTTAAAAGATATGCTAAGTTTGAAAAGGCTTTAGATTCAGTTATGCCAAATTCAAGAAGAAGAAGCAATGGTTCTTATTGTGAATCAAACTTTTCACATTCTGATTCTTTGAAAAACATCTACAAAGAAATTGACAAACAAAAAACAATTAGAAAATTAACTGACACTTGTGGTTATTCAAGATATACAAAACTTAATTTACAAAGTTTTTGGAAACACGGAACAGTAGAATTCAGACATCACAGTGGTACAACCAATCCTGATAAAATTAGTAATTGGTTAAAAGTTTGTTTAGCAATGTGTGAAGCTGGTGACACAAAAAGAGTTGTTAAGGTTGATCAAGATTCTAACCTTCAAGTAAACAACTACACATTACAAGTTTTCTTTAACGGACTTGCTAAAGCTAGTGATCTTATTACTACCGATTTAAGACTTTTCTATAACAGAAGAGCGAGGAGTGTTGCATGAAGCAACTAAGGTATCAAATGGTGGGGGATTCGTCCCCCCTCCTCGGTCTCACTAAAGATGATATTGCTAGAGAGATTTATGATCGTTCATTCATTTATGCTTTCACACATCAATCATTTGACGAGTGGATGTCATCAACTAAAAGAAGAATCAATATTCAATTTGGTATTGAAATGATTTACGAGGATTCAGACCAGTTCGTAGATCAATTAGAAAAACATGGTCTAATTAGGAGATATGAGTAATGTTGTATTTTGCTTATGGTGCTAACTTGAACAAAGAAGGTATGGAAAGAAGATGTCCAAATGCTGTTCCAGTTGGCAAGTTTATTATGCCTAATCACCAGTTGGTGTTTAAGGGAGTTGCCGATATTGAAGAACAAGATGGTTCTTTAGTAGAGGGTGTGTTATGGGATATTACTGACGAGTGTGAAAAAGCACTTGATCGCTTTGAAGGTTATCCATATTTGTATGTAAAAAAATTACATTGGAAAGAATGTAATGGATATGCTGAACCAGTTATGTTTTACGTAATGAGAAAGAGTGAGTTGAGTTCACCAAGTCAAGGTTATGTTGACTGCATTAGACAAGGTTACAAAGACTTTGACCTTGATGAAAGATGTCTTGATTTTGCCTTAAAGCATACAGAAGCAAATGATAGCGGTGTAAAGCACTATTCAGTTCAATGGGGTTGATTATGAATGGTGATGAATTAAAAGTTCTGAGAACGAAAGCAGGTCTTTCACAATCTCAATTAGCAGAAAAACTTGGTTACTTTTCTAAGGGCAAACCAAACAGAAGCATGATCGCTAGATTTGAAAACGGTCATGCCTCTATAAATTTTAGAATTGGCATTCTTATAAAAAATATACTTGGAGATATGAATGAATAAAAAGGAATGGGTAAAACCTGAGATACACGAAATGTTTACACATATTTTTGTATGCACTAGATATGAAGAAGATGAAGAACCTGAAATTTTAAAAGTGACTGTAGAAAAATTTTTACATATGTTTAATCTTGAAAAGTTTACATCTGAAAATTGTTTTGTTACAAAAGATATTGAAACAATGAGAAAATCTCTTGGTGTTTCAAAAGATTATAAATTGAAGATTATACAAGGAGAGGAAAATGAATAATCAAATGTTTGTATATGAAGATGAAAGTTCATATGAAATGAATAAGATAAATTTCTTGACACAGGCTTCATTTGAAATTAGTGAAGCAAGAAAATGTGGATTCCCTGAAAAAGATTTTGATGCTAAGAGAATTGAGAAACGATTTGACTTCTTATTCAGCCACAAGAAAATCAATTAATTAACCTATACTAGCCCCTTACTAATGTTGTTTCTTTTCGTTAGAGGGGCTTTGAGGGCTTTCATTTTTGCCTTTTTCGCTTGAATAAAGAATATTTAGACCAGCAAGTGTACAAAGTCTGTTTTTTTCTGAAAGACCTTTTTCAGTAAGAATATATTTTGTGCCCTTGAGTCTTGCATAATCCTGATCAATTAAATCTTTAAGAATCGGTTCAGGAAGTTTACCATCTTCAAACATTAGTGATAAAAGACTGCCTAATCTTTTAGTTTGTATTTTGCTTAGTGCCATTTTTATTTTTATTCTTAAAAATCTTATCCCAGTTTTGGTTTATCTTTTGTCTGTTTTCTTTTCTTCTTTTATCGCCTTTGCCACCTACATATTG
>Ga0098043_1000197_pt1 | contig 19911 bp, 25 predicted proteins | sample 9B_taG_FD_92581 | JGI IMG/M metagenome (GOLD analysis project Ga0098043, IMG submission 92581) | Marine viral communities from the Subarctic Pacific Ocean - 9B_ETSP_OMZ_AT15188_CsCl metaG | ecosystem: Environmental > Aquatic > Marine > Oceanic | place: Subarctic Pacific Ocean | collected 2015-01-10 | reverse complement strand
TGAACATATGTATCTCTCATATGGTTCTCATTACATATATCATATCCAGTGGTTATATTATGAAAAGGTATATCTGGAAACAAAATTCGTTTGGTCGGTTTCATATGAAAGAATATATCATATATATTATTTAGATATAGTTTCACTTCTTCATTATTCAAAGATATGGGGTTTCCAAGTGAGCGAGTTTCTAAATAAAATTTACATATTATATCAGAACATTGTTCTAAATGTTCTACTTCTAACATATTCCAACACTCTTCATTCATAAGAATGTTTATATCAAAATCTGTCTCATTGTTCATAAAGCGAGGTAGAAAATATTCCCATACAAATGATTTTATCTGAAAATTTTTACATTTAGTCGCATTCCATTTTGCGAGTTCTTCCATTCGTTTATATTTCGCTTGGAGTTCTTCATATTCTTCATTGAGTTTCTCAATTACACCAAACATAGTGGGTTCTTCAATTGTATTACTTGCCATATTATTTGTATTTGTGGTTTCCAAAAATCAAATTTCAAATTTATTTTTTACAAATTTATTTCAAGACCCTCGTGAAAAAATTATATTATATTTATTTAGTTTATTTAAAATGTAGTATCTATATCTAATCTACATACCCATATGACTTCGTCATTATCTCTATCTTGACGTTCCATTAACTCAACGTGATATTCTCCACGAGTTTCTCTTACGTCGCCCCCAAGAATTATATCATTGTATGTTTCTACTAAATTTCCAAAGTATTCTTCGTCATTAAAATCTATATCTTCAATATCACCATTTAAATCTTCAGAGAACGCTTCCATATCATTTGCCACAGGTTGACAATACATTTCAACAAATTCTCTTGTTGTATATGTAGAGATTACAATGCCGTCATTCAGTCCCCAAGGAGTTTGTATATTGTCTCCCAATTTTTCCATACAATCTTTATAAAATTTTAATTGTTCAGTCATTGAAGATAATAGTTTCTGGTTCTTAGAAAGTTTCTCATTTTCTTTTTTGAGTTTCTCATTTTCTTGATATAGTTCTTCATATTCTTCATTGAGTTTCTCAATAACATTAAATGCCTGAGGTGTTTCCATATTACTTGTATTTAACAAATTCAAAAAACAAATTTCAAATTTATAAATTACAAATTTATAAATTCAGAACAAGAGTTTCTAACTTGTAAATACAAAAAAATAAATTTGAAATTTGAATTTTGAATTTGGTAAACCTAAACAACGAACAAAGAACAAGAATTCTTGAATACATAACAAAAAAATAAATTTGGTTTTTGAAAATACAAAACTACAAACACAAACAAACACAAGAATGCCTATGACAACTATCAACCCACTTACTGAGTATGAAAAGTATAACGTTGGAACTCTTATGTTTCCAAGAGACTTTCACGATAGTTCTCACTATTATGATTTACCTGCTATCCGTAAAAAGTATGGTTTTCACTCTCGCAGTCAAGTTCATATTCTTACTCAAGTGTTTGAAGACGATATTGATTATATTAACGCTCCTGCGAACAAAGAAAATAGACAAAAACATTCTACGACTTGCCACGAAGAAAATGAATGTTCAATTAAAAGCGATATGTCAATGTTTTGTAATGCTTCTTCGTCTAAACAATTATACGAAAGTTATTATCCATATGGAGACGTAATGATTTTCGGTGAGACTAGTGAAGAACTAACACAAAGAAAGAAAGATAAAGAATATCAGACACGCTGTAATTCTATTAGAAAAGAAATTAATAAAAAAATTAAAGAAGAAACTGACGAGAAACGCCTTGCTATGATTATGAACCTTATTGAAAATTTTGAGAATTCTAATGCTATGGAACAATGTGAATATCACCATAATTAATTTATATTAAAAAAAACTAATGATATTCTATTACCTGTAAATGCTTCTGTTTCGTGATAATATTTAGAACCATTAAATTTAAAAAATTTATTCTTTATATCTATATATTTTTTTTCTTGACCTTCATAATCATATATAATTAATCTACCACCCTGATAATCTCCTAGACCTATTATAATACTTTCTCCAACATTTTTTCCGTCTATATGTTTGGCACATTTATTATTTTTATTATATTGTATTGTTGTATATTTAAAATAATATGGATATTTATCCTTGAACCAATCATTTGTTATCTTGAAGATATCTTTATATTTTTTTGATTTTAATAATTTACAATCTTGTTGAGGTTTATTATTATTTTTTTTATAATTACAAGGTCTTAAATTTACAAGACCTAATGCCATTCCTCTATGTATTTCATTTTTATCTTCTCCTTTACTTTCTTTAGTATTATTTCTACACCTATTTATTGGATATTGAAAATTAATTATTTCGTTCATATATTCTAGACATAGATTTTATTTTTTTACATTATAATGTTTCATATTTGTTCCAACAGAATGTGATAACATTTCTGCGGTATTTTCAATCTGTGCGATTGCCTCTTTGTTTTGACCCGCATATGCCTTTCTAATTCTATCTGTTGATACAGATTTACCTATATGTTTCTTTGAAGAGCGTTGTAGCATTTTAGTTAAATTTAATCTTGTTAATGGTTTATTGATATCTCTCGGTGAATGAAAGAAATGTGTTCTAAAATCATTTAATTCTAAGAATACATTAATAAGTTTATATAATCGTCCATTATTTTCTTCAGTTATTGGATATTCTTGTGTTCCATATGTGCCTTGAGTTTTGTAGTCTGAAAATACTATTTTCAAAGTCCCAGTTTTGTTATCTGTTAAAATATAATTATCTGTGGAGTTATCGGGAGGGCAGTCTTCGTCAGTATACCATTTTAATTCAGCGATTTCATTTCTGCGTGGGAAAGTTGTATATAAATGTAAAATTAATTCTAACATAACTCCACTATAACTCCAATTTTTATATTTATCATTATCTTGAGTAATTGTATCTCTCCATTGTAAAATCTCATTCCAATCTGCGAGGTTATTTTCTTTTTTGGGATTTACTATAGGTTTACTTTCTTTGAGTTTCTCAAGTTCTTCTTTATATTTTTTATATGGAGATATTTGTTTTTCAGTATATCCCATAATAGTTAAATAATTAATAATGGCATTTATATATGCTAATTGAGTAGGTGTTTCAAATGAATTTAAATGTTCTTTAAGTTTATCTATACGCCAATCATATCCATTTTTATCTACGAGACCTTTAATAGTTCTAAAATATTGGTCTTGAGATTTTTGTGTTAGAGGTTGTCCGTTTCTTTTTTTATATTCAGTTAGTTTTTGTTTGTAGATTTCCATTGTATATATATATATTAGATTTTTTGTTTTTAAATAATAACATTTGTTAATTTCAAATTTATTTTTTTGTATATTAATATATATGGAGTATCCTTTTGTCTCAATATGTATGCCTATATGGAATAGAAACAAATTTAAACCTTTAATTTTAAATAATTTATTATCTTTAGATTATCCTAAAGATAAATTAGAGTTTTGTATTGACGACGACGGAACTGAACCATTTTTAAAAGATAATGAAGAAAAAGAAACATTAAAAAAATTAATATATCCAATTAAATTAAATTATTTTTATAGAAAACATAAAAGAAGTATTGGTTCTAAGAGAAATAATTTAGTTAAAATTGCTTCATATAAAATTATTGCCTGTATGGATAGCGACGATTTATATTTACCTGATTGGATTAAATATGCTATATATGAAATGAAGACAAATAATTATAGTTGTGTTGGGAGTAATCAAATGATTTTTTTGTATCCACACCATAATTTTACGGCACACGCTATCAGGTGTGAAAGTAAGAGACAGATACACGAAGCGTGTATGGTTTTTACTAAAAAACACCATAAAAGTATGGGTGGATTTAAAAATAGTAGTCAAGGTGAAGGTAGTAAAATGGCAGATTTTAATGAAAAAAATGTTGGGTTATTGGATATTGATAAATGTATGGCGTGTATTTGTCATAATGAAAATACTATTGTTAAAGATATGTTTATGAAAGATAATAATAAAATTGATTTAGAATTAAATATTGAAATTAAAAATATGATTGCTAATATTTTAGAAGTAAATGATTTTGTAGTTGTTTAAAATTTAATAATTAAAGTTTGAACTTATATTGTTATTTAATAAATTTGTATTTTATAATTGGATTTATTTTATTTAAATATTTCATTTTGAATTGTAAGTTTGAACTATATAAATAATAATTTTAAACTTTACTTAAGTATCAGATTTATTAATATAATCTTGATAAATTAAATAATCTTCTGGGCATTTTATTTTAAATTGTTCAGGTCTTTCTTTCTTGTCAAACCATTTCTTTAATCTTATCGCTTTATCGTCAGATAATTCGTCATAATTTTGTGGTGTATATTTCTCTACAAATCGTTTCTCTTCATATCTTATTTTATTATAATCTCTCATATAATTTTTATATCGTTTATCTGTATGATATTTATTTTTATAATAAACTCTTCTATATTCTTGTTTTTTTAAATGTGTTGATACAATTTTTTTTAATTCGTCATTAGAAAATTGATATTCCATTATAATATATAATATTAGTTATTTTTAAATTATTTTTTTTAAACTTATTATATATAATGGAAAATACTATTTATATACACGAGGGACATACTAAAAATTCACTCATACAAATGATTAATAATTCTAATATGGATATCTATCAACCTTATTTACATACTAAAGAAAAAATATTAACTTTATTGAGTAATTATTTAAATAATTGTAATCACGATATTCAATTCTTCTCACCTAAATATCCTTTCTCTAATAAAAAAGAATTTATTAATTTTTTAGGCGAAAATCCTGTATCTTGTAGTGGTGCGGATAAACGTAGAATTAATGATATCGCTAAAAATATTATTGTATTTTGTAAATCTGGATATAATTTTAATAAATCTAAATATAATGATTTTGACCAAGTTTATGACGATTGTCTTAAAATTAAAGAACACGGAGATATTTTCTCTGTAAGAACTGCTATATCATTATTTAATATTGTTATCAAAGAACAAGGTGGAGACCCTCTTGAACCTAAAGTTTCTTCTTTGATACATAATCAATTACAATTAAAAAATTCATTTAAAAAAAATTGTATACCACAATTTCATATAAAACACGGGAAATTTATAGTTAAATTTAATGATAGCGACGAAGATATTGAAGGTGATATTAAAGATATTATGCCTTGTGATATGAAAAATTAAAATTAAATATATTTAATATATATATGACTTTATTAACTCATAAAAAATATGACGATTTTATTAGAAAATATAATAAAATATTCGCAATAAAAGGTTATAGTAAAATGAATAAACGGGAAAAAAATGACGCTATAGTTGAACACATTAAGACTTTAGGTGATAGAGATACAAGAAAAAAACTTAGAGAAGAATTTACTACAATGGTAGTTGAAGCACCAGTTAAAAAATCTAAAAAAAAGAAGTCTTGAGAACAAAGTTGTATTGTAAAAAAAAAATTTGAATTTGGTTTTTGAACTTTGGTAAATATAAACAAAGAACAAAGAATACAAAAAAAGAACAACTTCTATTGTAAAAAATAAATTTGAATTTGGAAAAAAAAAGTTGTAAATACAAAACAATGACTTCTCAAGTATCAATGAACGGCGGAGATTTTGTAGGTCAACTCGCTTATAAAACTTGTTCTAAACAAGATTTGGTAAACCATATTGAAAAACTTGAAAAAGAACTCCGACTAGGTGTATCTAGTGAAGAAAAACTCGCCAGTTGTGTTGAAGACGCTATCTCAAATGAACTTGATACCCTTAATGAAGCAGGTTCTACTGACTTCTCAAGTATTGAAGAACTTTATGACGCCTGGCATAAATCTAATGAAATGATTAAGAAACAAGACGAACATATACTTGGTCTTGAAATGAAACAAGAACAATGGGAAGGTATGAAATTCTACACCGAAGACGAAATTAGACAATGTTATGTTGACTTCTTTACAGACCACCTCCAGTATGACGATTATGATACTGACGACGAAGATAGTGTGCCTAAAGCGTCTAAAAAAGACCCCTGGTCTGATATTGTAGAATTTCTTGAAGATACTTGTGATTGGGAATTTGTGTGCGACCCAAGTAGAGTTGGAGGAAAGTATCTAGTAATTGATAATCAATAAGTAATAATAATAAATAGTAATAAATATAATAGTAATATAATTTTTTTTAATTATATTGTAAAAAATAAATTTGAAATTTGAATTTTACGTTTTACATATTTAAAAAAAAGAATACATATATATTATAATAAAATGGATTTAACAAACGCTCAATTAAAAATCTGCCCTGAATATAAACAAACTAAAATTGACCTATGTAAAGGTATGATATATCATAGAAATAAAAATATTGAAAAAGACGCTATCATAAAAGGTTTAATAGAAGAAATTAATAAACTTAAAAATCCACCCACTCTTGAAGTAGGAACTACTACACCTGTAGTAAACCCTCCAATGCCTCAGGGATTGCCTATAATTTTAACTGAACCTGAACAAGAACTAGAAGAAGATAAAACTTCTGAAATTGAAGGTTTATGGAAAATTAATAATGAACTACAACAAGAAAATGAAGAATTAAAAAATAATTGGAGTAATTCTTGTAATAAATATTGTAAAGAAATTGAAGAATTAAAAATGGAAATAACTAAATTAAAAGAAGAAATAGATATTTTAGGAAAGGGTAATGCCTCATATTTAGATTTACTCGCTGGTAATGAAGGCACAATTGATAAGATTAAAATATTAGAAGAAGAAAATGAAACACTAAAAAATAAATTAAAAAATATAGAAGCAGTAATGACTGGTTTAAGAAATCTACTTACACCTGGTGTTTGATACATTGATTATTAATATGATTTATTAGTTTAGGTTGGTCTCTTTCTACAAGAGATTGACATAATTTTTTTGTAATTTCCCAATCAGGTGGAGTATAACGAGGTTTTCCACCTTTATTTTCTAATGAACAACGTGGTATAACACCTAGAGAATGTTTATAAATATCGGTTATCCAGTTATCACAGAACCAAGATTTTAATTCAGGTGGATAGTAATAACCAAATATTTCCATATGTTTTCTAGAGACTACTGATTGTGTCATTAAATTTGGATTACCTATATCTTGTGGTGTAGATACTCCCAAATCAATATTTAAAATTAAATGATATATACATAAATTTAACCAATTTGGTGTATGATATAATATATCGTCTCCCGATTGAACAAAGTATTCATTTCCGTCTTCATACGCTTTTTTAAATAGCATATTCCAATATCCGACAACATTACCTGGTTCTATATTTTTAGTAGATAATATTTGTATATCTATATTAATATTTTTATTAAAATGTTTATATGTATCTTTATTTAATAATTTTTTTTTAGTTTGTAATTTATTATATAATTTATCATTATCGTCTATAGCATAATAAATTGTATATTTATGGTCTGGGGACAATGTTCTCATTAGGGAAGGTATAAGAAATCGCATTAAATAACTATCATTGAGGTTCTTCCATTTTTTAAGAGATTTACTTGGTATTAAAAATGCTATTCTCATTTTTTATTAATATAATATTACATAGATATTTATTTAAATAAATAAACAAAAAAAGAACAAAGTTATATTGTAAAAAATAAATTTGAAATTTGTAATTTTGAAATTACAAATACAAAGTTTAAAATACATTCTCAGAAAGTAAATACAAAAAAATAAATTTGGTTTTATAAATTTGGAATTGTAAATTTGGTATTGGTATTTTAAAATTACAAATACAAAGTTTAAACTTATATAAAGAAATAAATATATATATATTATATAAGAATGACTACTGAAATGTTTTACGAGAACTTATATGAACATTTAGATACTGCTCTAAATAGTGAATATGACATAGACCCTGAAGATTGTATCTCATTCAGAGAAGACGAAGAAGGCGACGATTATAATACTGGTAAATTACACCCTTCATTTAGAAACTTCATTTCTGGTAATAAACCCTTGAGATTTCTTGAACTATATAATTCTCAATGTGAAGATAAAGCGAAAGATTTAAATAGAACTTCTCATACATTTGATTTGTATACATTTCTATGTAGTATATTTGGTATTAAAAAACACTCACTAGGTGTCAATAAAAGAATGTATAATGAAATGATTAACTATTTCATACAAGGTGATTTTAGTATCAATCTTAAACCTGGTCAAATGACTATGGAAAAAGTTGATATTATGACTATGTGTTATATTTGTTATATACTTAAAGAACAAAAATATGATAGTATGGATTTACCTGATATCGCTCTTGACGGCGAACTCATTGACGAAGGTTGTGCTACTATTACTATAGAACCTGAAATGTTTTGGAAACTAAGAAATATATCTAATTATTGTAAAGAACATTTTGAAAAGAAAAGAGAACCTGGCACTAAAAAAATAGATAAACATACAAAAGAAGTTAATAAAAAAGTAAATATACTTAAACAGAAAACGCATATAGATATTGGAATACATTCAGTTGATATGAAAATTAAACAAAAATATTTTGATTTCATTTACGACGAACTATTTGGTCATATTGATACCTCTAATTTATCTAATAAAAGAAGTCATAGAAATGACATTAAACGAAAATTTATGAAACAAGACCCATTTGAAATAGAAACTAAAAAAATAGATTATACTCTACACGCTTTCTGTGTATATTTCAATCATAGAGTAGATAAAATGATTACTTGTTAACTTTCTTCTTTACTTTCTTATAACCCTCAAATACATTTTGAGGTTTAATTTTCTTACTATCTTCTACATTTTTTTTTATATTAAAATTTAGTGGTGTATTTGGAGTATTGTCATTTAATACTGGTTTTACAAATGTTTTTTTATTTTTTAACATATAAATAATAAATATTTTTTTATTTAATTATTATATAAATGGTTTATTTAATTACTGCTAATACTTTATCCACTCTTGGAGACCCAGATACTTCTGGTCTTAATAATCCTTCGGCATATGTTAATACTATGTCTCAAACTTTTGAGATAGAAAAAGATAGTGAGATTGCCGTAGAAAGTTTAAAAATTACAAGAAATGGTAATATACAGATATCTTCTGCTAATAATAAATTCGGTATTTATTTAGGTGATAATCTAAGAGCGGAAACACAAGAAGGTCTACAACAAGATTTAGGGTGGGTTAATTCTACATATATTAGAGGTGGTAATGCTACTTTATCTCCACTAGATTTATGCCAGAATATCAAACAAGGTATGATAGCGGGTCTCGGACAACACCCTAATTTTACTTCTATAGATACTAATTTTCCTAAAGTTGAATTAAAGAATGGTAGTGGTGCCTTTACTGGATTTAAATATTCATTCTCACAAAATTTATCTGGTGCTACTCCTACTCCTATTCCTGCTGTTGCGGGACAAGGCGGGTGGGTATCTACTGATTTAGTTAATTTAAATGCTGTTGTTAGTGCTTCTGGTAGTGCTGGTGCTGTTAAATTAGAAAAGAAAGACCCTCAAGAATTAGTTGGTGATATGTCAGTTATCGGTCAAAAATATCCTATCAATCAATCTAATGGTTCTGTTGTATTTATTTTTAATAGTAGTGCTAATGGTAGTGCTGGAAAAGACTGGGAAGTAGGTTTAACTCGTGCTACATTCAATGCTTGTCAAACAGATATATTTCCAGGTGTCCCTGAGAACTTTAGAGATAATGTAAGTGTGTTTGATTTTTTTGACTATTCTGTTAAAAATGTTAGTAATGTTCTAAATGTATTTGTATGTGGATATAAAGGCGACGTTCATAGAAAAATACAAATAAATGATACACCATATGGAACTAAAAATATCGCAGATTTTAAAGGTGTTAAATTTATAGTAAAAGGTGATAGTGTTGAAATTAGTTTAATAAAAAATAATGGAACAGAAGAAGCGTGGATAGAAAATGATAAAGGCACTAAATTATCTAAATTAAAACCTGTGGGAGTTTCTAATTATTATTTATTCCCTAAAGTTAATATATCTTCTTCGTCTTCTGCGAGTAGAGTTATGGTAGTTGAAAGTTATAGTGGTTTAGATATACCTACATTTGATTTTAATTCAAGTCGTAATCTATCATTTCAATATGGTGGATTGTTTGATACAGGTGTCGCTAATACTCCTGCTATACTTGGTAATGTTATGAGTAATAGACCTACTCGTCAGTGTTGGTATTGTCATACTTCTATTAGAGGTGGAACAGGTTTAATTGATATGGCAGAAAATAGACCTCCATTTGATTATGACGATACATATGAGATTGTGCTTGGTGGATTAAATGCTTCTGGAGGTTTAGATAAAAATATAGTAATAATATCTGCTGAAGATAATGTATATAATGGTGCTCCACTCGGAACAGGTAGTAATTTTTGGGACGGAGGGTGGACACGAACCTTCGGGGCACAGAATACTTTGGGATTTGAAAACACTCCTCCTCAATTTGTAGATACATATGTCGGTGCTGGTAATGGTAATCTTGGTGTTATAGAAAGTAAGAGTGTTCCTAAAATGGTTTCTAATAAATCTTTATTTGTGAGATTACCTGATTTACCTATAAATTCATTTAATAGTGGTAAAGGTAGTGTATCTAAAATATTATATCATTGTCCAAGATTTGACAATAGTGGTAATGAGATAGGTGGTCTATATTATCAACCTAATGAAAGATTATATGTTCCTTTAAATAATCCAGAAAAAATAAGATTAAATAATTTAAAAGTAGAATTATGTAATGCTAATGAAACTACTAATAGTGTAGATTTAGTAGGGCAAACTATTGTGTGTTTTGATATTCGTCGTCGTCAACGTCTATAGGGTCTTCATTTTTTAAATCACTTATATCAATATTACTATTACCAAAAATTTTACTACCAATTGCGATTTGTTTTTCAAAATTATGATAAGCGATAGGTGGATTTTCTTGTAAATCTAAATGTAAAAAATCATATCTTTTTGGAGTTGCTAATTTATATATTTTTAATAAATTATCTGCTCCCCCGAACATATCTCCATATTCTTCAGATATTTTTTCTAATTCTTTCTGATTTGGGAATGGACTACCTATAATTACATTTGTAGCGTTTTGTCTGATAACATTATTAACTTTCCTGAAGTTTTGTGAAGATATATACATTAACTGAACATTATAGTGTCTAAATCTACTGGCAAAATGATTTAATCTTGCTTCTCTTTTTATACTACCTAATAAATCGTCGCATATAAGTGCTATAGAGGGTTGTTCTTCTTTCTCAAATTTAGATTGAGTATTTATTAAATCGTCAATCATTCTATCTTCATAATGGTCTTCAGTATCAAATGCTTCAGCGAGAAATCTACTGGTATTATCATTCGCAATTGTGTTTGAGATAATTTTAACTCTATCAAAAAAATCTTGACCATACATTTGGTCTGATAGTAGTAAATTAGATATAATAGTTGACTTCCCTGTCTTTACAGGTGATACGTGGAGAACAAGTGCGTGAGGTTGTGGTAGGTGTGGGTGTAGAGGTTTTGTATTTTTTTTTAAAAATTCTGGGTCTTTAACCTTTAAAATCTTTGGAGCACTTGCCATATATATATTTATTATAAAATAAAAAAAAATTTAAAATTAAAATATTTCAGTAATTATAGAAATGAGTTCAGTTCTTCCAGTTATTATAGACCCTGAAATATCTGAAGATATTGAAAATGAAGAGAAATCTTTGAATGTAGAAATTAATGACGAAGAAGTATTTAGTGAAGAAGAAGAAGAGGAACAATTACCTGAAGTTAAACCTAAAGTAAAAATAGAACAAGAAGTTATATTTCAAGAACCACCTAGTGTCAAACCAGTAGCAAAAAAGAAAAGAGTAATGAGTGAAGCAAAATTAAAGCAACTAGCAGACGCTAGAGCAAAGGCAAACGCTAAGAGAAAAGCAAATAAAGAAGCACGATTAAAAGCAAAAGCAGAAGTAGAACAGAAGACACAACAAATAATAGAACAGAAACAAGAAGAATATGTAGAACAGAAAGTGAGTAAAATCAAGAAACAGATTGATAAAGAACCAGTAATTATACAGAAAAGTAGTGTATCCGCTGAAGATATTGAAAATATAGTGGGTAATGCGATATCTAAATATGATAGTGATAGAATAAAAAGAAAAGAAGAAAAAAAGAAAGCACGTGAACAAGCAGAGAAACATAAAAAAATAAATGCGACTATAAAGAAAGCACAAGGTCAACCTCTTACACCACAAGAAAGTGGATATTTTGATAGTTGTTTTGGTTAATTAATTTAAAATAATATATAATAAAAGTGTAAGTTTAAACTTATGGAATAAACTTTTAAAATACAATTACAATTTAACAAATTCATATCATATAGATTTATTATTTTATCACAAATATTTAATTTATAAATGTAAGTTCAAACTTACAATATTTAATTTTAAACTTATATAAATATAATATAATATTTATTTTACTGAATTTAATAATTTAGATATATTTTTTATTTAATAATATATAAATAATGAGTGATATTTATGGTTATCAAAGAGGTGTGAGATACAATAATGATATTATGTCAAGAAATTCTGCTTTACAATCTGCTATATCACAATCTAATGCTCAAACTATGGAAGATTTTAGAAATGATAGTAATCTACATAATGAAATACAAAATAGTGCGGAACACGGGGCAGAAGATATGAAAGCGAGTGAAGAAAAACAGAAAGGTGAAGAAGGTGCTGGAGAGTTTCTTGCTGACGCTCGGAATGTTTATAAAGTTGGGAAAGGTGTTAGAAAAGAAATGGATAATGTAAATAATGCTATGAAATCTTATAGACGTGGTAAATTTATTAGTGAAGGTGGAGGTGTTGACCCTACTGGAGACGCTACTGGTAGAATGGTCGGACAAGGTGCTCCCAGAGAATTAGATTTAGGTAGTGATTTAACAGACGTCGCGGACGATAGTATTAGAGGTGGAACTGCTGTATCTCGTGGTGCTGATTTATCTGGTGTTATGAGATATGGAGGTGAGGCACTACAAAATACATTACAAGGTAGTGCTCGTGGTATTGGTGAGGCATTTACAGGCACTCGTAGTGCTATTCAGTCAGGCACTCAGGCATTACAAGATACAGCGGAAGCGACTAGTGTTGGAGATATTGGTAGTGCTGTAGAAGGTGCTGGACGTGTTGTATCTTCTGCTAAAGCGGGATTTAATGCGTTAGATAGTTTAGGTAAAACTGCTGAAGGTCTTAATGTATTATCTGCTGGTAGTGATATTATGGACGATATGAAAGGTGGATTTAGTAAAATGAATACTGCCGAGAAAGTAGGTAATATTGCTGGTATTACTTCTGGTGTAGCGAGTGCTGGTAGTCTTGCTGGTTCATTAGAAAGTGCTGGTGCTATGTTAGACGCTACTGGTATTGGTGCTGAACTTGGTTTAGGTTTAAATATCGCTGGTGCTGTTGCTGGTGGTATATCTGCTTTATCAGATTATATTGGTTCTAAAGAAAAACAAAAAAGACAAACACCTGCTCCAACTCAATTACAGGCACCTCGTGTTCAACCTCAGGCACAGGCACCTATTAGTGCTCTACAATCTGGTGGTGTCGCGTTATCTTCATATTAATTATTTTCTATTATATTTTATATGAGTTGTATTTTTTGTTCTACTATTTATAAAAATGAAGGTTTTTTAAAAAAATCATTTGATAATTTAAAACTATTGAAACCACTATTCTCAAAAATTAAAGTAGTGGTTTCTTATGATAATTCTGGCGATAAATCATTATTAGAGTTAATTGAATTAAAAAAAGAAGGTTGGGATATTGATATCTTAATGAATAATAAACCACGTTTTCGGGCACATATAGGTAGAGCATATAATATCGCTCAAGCAAGAAATCAAATCTTAAATCATATTTATAAAGAATATAGTGATTGGGACTATTTTGTTATGGCAGATTTGGACGACGTATTTAATTTTAAAATATATCCAGAAATATTAGAGAAATATTTATGGTGTGATAAAAATGATTGTTGTAAATGTGAATGTCCACAATGGGATAGTTTATCATTTTATAATAAAGGTTTCTATGATACTTGGTCTGTATCTATAGACGAATTTCAAGAAAGTGGTTGGATACCAACTGAAAATGTAGATAAATGTTGGGATAATCAAAGAAAAATAAGAGATTATTTAAAAAAAGTTGTAGAAGAAATGGGTGAAGATTATGTTAGAAATATTGATAGTATTTTTAATGGATTTTGTATTCATAAATTAAATAAATTTAAAGATATAAGATATAAACCTTGTTGTTTATTAAATAATGAAGTATTTATAGATTGTGAACATAGAAGTTTTTATAAAGAAGCAAATAAAAAAGGTTTAAATGTAATGTTTAGTAAAGATTGTCTATTTGAAGAAATGACAAATATAAATGAATTAAATAATAAATAATAAAAAAAATATATTTTCTAATATATAAAATGAGTTATTTTGTAGCAGATAATAAAATTAATATAGAACAAAAATCTATTGCCGTTCCCTCTGTAAATGGTTTGTCTTATAATCCAGGTCAATTAATAGAATTAAAAGTAGACCCCGCTCAAGTAAAATTTTTTCAACCTAAAAATTCATATCTTCAATTCAATGTAAAACTTCAAATGCCAACTGAGGCGAGCGGGGCGGTCTCTAAATTTATGTTAGATAGTCATATTGGTGCTCAGGCACTAATTAGAGATATACGTATCCACGACGGGTCAAATAACGCACTTCTAGAAGAGATAGTTGGTTATAATGTTGCTACTATGTTAAAATATGATTATCATTGTAATGATAGTTTAAGAAATAAAAGGGCACTCACTGAAGGTGCTGGAGGTCGGGTCACGCCACACGGACAACTCGGCACACGTCAATCCTGGCAAAACTCTCACAAAATGGGATATGTAGTAAATGACGAAGAAGGTGCTACTCGTGAAGGTGCTTTGAAAAATGCCTCATATACTAATGTTAAAGTATGTCTTCCCCTTAATACAGGGATTTTCCAAAATGATAAGGTATTTCCGTCAATGCTGACAAATGGTCTCCGTATCCAAATTTTATTAGAAGACGCCGATAAAGTCTGCCGTATGTTAGAAGGTGTAATGTTAAAAAGAAAGGCAAAATTAAATCCTTTCTTTCATTCTTCAAATGGTAGTTTAACAAATACAAGTGGTTCTATGGTAAATGGAACTGATTATACTACTATGTTTATTACTCAAGATAATGGATATTTAGACCCTGCTTCTGTTCCTTTCTCTGTAGGTGAAAGAATTGCTCTTGTTAAAGTAAGCGACGGGTCTCACGTAGCGACCACTCCTAATATTACTATATCTAAAATTGAGTTTGTATCTGGATTTAATTTAATTAAATTAACTACAAATGCCTTTACACCAACGACGACAGTGAACACTAATATTTCTGCTTCTCATATTTTAGTATCTCAAAGTGTAGAAGGTCAATCTACATATAATATGACATATGAAGTATCTGACGTAGATTTAGTTCTACAGACTTTAGATATGGGTGCTAATTATGAAAGTGATATGCTCCGTAGAATGCGTGAAGGTGGAACTATCAATTATGATTTCTTATCTATGACTAATTATAGGTATTCTCAACTCTCTACAGATTTAGTAGCACAAATACAACTCCCTATAGAGAACCGACGTATGAAATCAGTTATCTGTATCCCTACAGATAGTTCTGTTTACACAAATAAACAGATTTTACAAGCGTCGGGAACATATGAAATTACTTCAGGGGAGTTCCAAGATAGACCTGGTCTTGCGGGGATAAGCGACAATATACAATCGTATCAGTTCACTTACGCAGGACGCCTCCAACCAAGCAGACTTGTGGATTGTAGTAAAACTTCTTCTAAAACTTCTGTATCACAGCAAGCATTGATAGAGTTAGAAAAAGCACTCACAAGTGCGGGGATATCGGGTCAAAGTATGTTAGAGTTTAATAATAACTTTGTTATTGGTCGTGCGGTCGCAGTTCAAGGAGGAGTATATGACGCCCGTAATAGACAATTTAGTCTTAATGTAAATTATACTGGTGCCTCAGCACCGACTAAAAATAAATTATGGAACAATTTTGTATTCCATATTCGTAGAATGGTTATATCTGGAGATAGTATTTCCGTAGAAGTTTAATTTAATTTTATTTTATAATTTTATTTTTTAATTTATATAGTTTAAATGAAAATGACTATAAAACCTTCAACAAAACCAGATAAAAAATTAATGGCAATTTTTACTAAAGATAATGGTAGAACTAAAACTACTCACTTCGGAGCAAAAGGTATGGACGACTACACCAAAACTAAAGATAAAGAACAGCGTGCCAGATACAGAAATCGTCATAAAAAAGATTTACAATCAAAAGACCCAACAAGAGCAGGATATTTAAGTTATTATATATTATGGGGAGAAAGCACAAGTAGACAAGAGAATATAAGAAATTATAAAAAAAGATTTAATTTATAATATATATGTCAACTAATAAACAAAAATTTAATAAAAGACACGGACAACCTTTAAATAAATCAAATAGTAAAGCAGATATATCAAAATTAAGTGGTGTGAGTATGAGTATATTAAATCAAGTATATGATAGAGGTTTAGGAGCACATAAATCTAATCCAGGTTCAGTTCGGAATGTAAAAGGTGTGAAGGGTGGTCCAGGTAAGAAAATGTCAGCAAATCAATGGGCAATGGCAAGAGTATATAGTTTCGTCGCAGGTGGAACAACTAGAAGAACAGCAGATAAAGATTTATGGCAAAAACATACTTCTAAAAAAAAATAAAAATAATATATATATGGAATTGACTGATAGACAAAAAGCAAAATTAAAAGAACATTCTAAACACCATACACCTAAACATATGAGAGCAATGCGTAAATTAATGAAAGAAGGTATGAGTTTCACTAGAGCACATAATAAAGTAAAAAAAGAAATAGGAAATTAAAAATATTTAATATTATATATAAATGCCCACTCAAAAAGAAAGTATGGAATTTGTTCGTAAATATAAAGGAGCACTAAAAGGAGCAGGATTAAAATCACCTTCAACAATGTCTTCGGGAGCATTAAATTCAGCAATAGATAAAGCAGTAGAAAAACTTCCAAAAGATATATCTAATGAATGGAAGAAATTAAAATTAAGAAAAGACCAATCTCCAGAAGAACAACAGAAAACAAAAACAGCAATCAAGAAACAGCAACTAAAGAAAGGAACATTAGGAGGTTCGGCACCTCTTCCCGCTGGAAGAAAAACTATGAAAAAAGATAGTAAAATGGCGGGTGGAAAAGGATATAATAAATAATTTATTTTTTAAATTTTTTTAAATTTTTTTATTTCATATATTATAAAATGTCTAATTTAGGTCAAAATGTTTATATGGATATTCAACCGAGTAATGTTGTATCAACAGGTAAAGTATCGTATCGTAATGGTAATCCAGTAATACAATTTATTATAGGTGAAAATGATTTACACCTTATGGGTTCTTCAGTTCGTTTCTGTGGTAATATACAATTTTTACGTGATAGTTCCAATACTATTCAAACAGAAACAGACGGGAATTTAATGTGTATTGACCCCAAATTAGGAGTATACTCTATTATTGATACTCTTACTATTTCAAGTCAAGTTCATAAATCTACTATTGAAAGAATTAATCATTACAATAGATTTATGGCAACATATATGCCACTCATATCTTCAGAGAAAGAAGCATTAGGACATTTAAATATGACCGCTCTTCAAGGTGCCAATCTTCAACTCCAACGCACAGAGGTAGTAAATAATACAAATGGTTCTTCTACAAATGCGGATAATGTATTAAATTATGCGGGAAGTCAGTTTTGTATCAATCTTCCGAGTGGTTTACTATCAGGCAGAAACCCTATTCCACTATCTCGTGCGAATGGTGTCGGTGGACTTATGATAGAAATACAACTAGCACCAGATAATCAAGTCATATTCGGAGACGACGAGACTTCTTCAGGTATTACAGATAGTTTTTATGAATTATCAGATTTAAAATTAATCGCAGAGGCACAAGTAGTAGCACCAAATACAAGTGTGGGAGATACATTAGAATATAATAGTATTCATTCATATTTTAATAGTATTAATTCTACTAATGGTATTCTCAACTTCCAACTTGGATTATCAAATGTATTATCGGCATTTGTCAATTTTGTTCCAAGTTCATTTATTAATAATTATGGTAGAGACGGATTAAATACTTTACCTCTACTAAATACTGGAGACGCAGTGGCACCTATCAAACAAGTAGTATTTACTCGTGCGGGTATCCGCTATCCACTTGAATATAATATTAATACAGAGCGTAAAGACGATAGTAAAGTTAAATATGCTGACCCTCAAATTTTAAAGAATTTTGTAAATTGTATCAAACCATATTATTCAAATGACCATTTACAAATTACTCAAAACACTACTACAAATGATTTACCAGTTGTATCTCATTCTGTAGCACAAGTAGGGAGTATATATGGAGTAGGGGTCGTATATGATATGGTTTCAGGTCAAGGTTTATCTTTCCAGAATGTCAATTTTGGTTTAAATATTGATAGTGAAATGAATACAGATAATCCAAATGCTGTATATCTATTTGTTAAAAATAAATCTACACTTGTATTTACACCAAATGGCGTTCAAGTTATGAATTAAAAAAAATATTTATATATATAAATGGTTTATGAATATATAGCAGATTTTTATATATGGATATATAAAAAATGTTCAAGAAAATTTAAATGGGAAGAAGATAAATTATATACATTAAATGAAGTAATGGATATATTAAATAAAAATATAAGATAGTATTTAAGTAAAGTTTAAAATTATTATTTATATAGTTTAAACTTACATTTACATTTAACCAATTTGTATTTTATAATTGGATTTATTTTATTAAAATATTTATTTTTGAATTATAAGTTTAAAATTATTAATTATATAGTTTAAACTTATTATTTTTTTTGTTGAGTTGCTTGTAGTAATTCTTCTACAGGTGTTAATGTAGAATTTATTCTCTTATCAACACGATACATAACACAACTATCTCTATTTAATTGTGCGGAGTTGCCTTCAGGGTCGCATATATGTGTAGTTATACTTGTAATAGTTTTTGGATTTGTTATAGTAAATTGTAATGGATTATCTTGTTGAAAATAATAATCTCCGTCTCCATTAATTTTATTAACTACAGATATAGTTTTAAGTGCCTCACCACTATCTTTACTACCTAAATAAGAATATTTATCTAAAATATCACTTCTAATAGTATAATATGCTCTACTCATTTTAGTAGGTAAATCGTCTGCTTCTATCAAGATACTTGATTGATTTTGAGTTATAGCGGGATAACTACTTGGATATCTATCGTCTGTGAATGGAGGTTGTTGACCAGTAATCACACCATTAAATAATTGAGGTAATGGGACTTGACTAGTAAATAAATTCGCACCAAAAATATTACTAACAAAACTCATAGTATCTCCAGCATTAATATCCGCATTTGTAGTAATGACAGGCATATTTTTTCTATTAATTTCGTCAATTCTTGTATTATAATTAAATGAAGAATTAAATGAACCATTAAATTGATTATATGAAAAACCTAATGTATCCCACATAGATTTATTCCACGCCTGTTGTGTGATACCAAAATCTTCAATAAATATTCCACTATGACTATCAAATATAGTCCAGGGT
>Ga0098043_1000196_pt1 | contig 19974 bp, 20 predicted proteins | sample 9B_taG_FD_92581 | JGI IMG/M metagenome (GOLD analysis project Ga0098043, IMG submission 92581) | Marine viral communities from the Subarctic Pacific Ocean - 9B_ETSP_OMZ_AT15188_CsCl metaG | ecosystem: Environmental > Aquatic > Marine > Oceanic | place: Subarctic Pacific Ocean | collected 2015-01-10 | reverse complement strand
CAGTGGCATTGAAAAACCCGGCACCGGTGAACAATCAGGTACTTGGGGCACAACCACAAACACAAATTTTGACATTATTGACCGTGTGCTTAACGGTGTTGGTACGATTACGCTGTCCGGCACGACACACACGCTGTCCACCAGTGATGGCTCTCTATCTGACGGCCACTACAAAGTCTTAATCCTTGCAGGTTCGCCATCTGGAACAAACACCGTCACGATCAGCCCAAATGATCAGGACAAGCTGTATCTTGTGAACAACACCACCAGCCAGAGCGTAATCTTTACGCAAGGTTCTGGGGGTAATGTGACCATCGCGGCAGGAGCGGCAGCTTGGATTTATGCTGATGGTGCGGGTGCTGGCGCACAAGTTCGGCAGTTGCCTTCCGACGTTGTTGGCGATACGTCACCGCAGCTTGGCGGCAACCTTGACCTGAATTCCAACAACATTACTGGCACTGGTAACATTAATACTACGGGCACACTTACCGTAACCGGGGCGGTTTCATCTGGTTCTTCAAATATTACAAGCACGGGCACCGTTCAGGGCGGGCAGTTTACTCTAGACAACTCATCTAACGACTGGACGTTTACTGTTTCGTCAAACAAGTTGATTATTAGCTACTCAGGCACTGCAAAGATGGAGCTTGATACAAGTGGAAACTTGAAGGTGACAGGAAACGTGACAGCATATGGATCTATCTAATGAGCGCATTGCCAAGTTCTGGAGCTATATCTCTTAGCGATATCCGCGCTGAATTTGTAGGCGGTAGCGATTCTATTGATTTGCAAAGTCTGTATAAAGGCTCCGCCGGGGGCAATGCTATTGTTCGATCCAAAGCTTCTAACAACAGTGGCACAGATTTAGCACCAAACATTCCTGCGTCAGGTGCAATCACATTTAGTAACTTTTACGGTTCTGAACGTGCGTTTGCGTATGTTTATTCTTCTAGTCAGACGGATCAAAGCGCCGCCACTGTATTTGGTGACGACTATGCGGGAAACTACAAAAAACGTGTTACCGTCAACAATGGCGTTACGCTCAGTGTGAGCGCAGCGCTTGATACAGCATTGGACTATCCTTCTAACAGCGGCGGTGATTTGGAACTTATCAACAACGGCACCATTAATGCTGTTGGGTCAAAGGGCGTAGACAACAACACCTCCACAACTATTGTTGTGACAGGGAATGGCACATTTACCGCAGGCACTCGTGCGGAGTTTGTTTCTGCGTTGCAAAGCGATGGGTCAGTTCAAATAAACTACCTTGGTGGTTTTGGTGGTGCCTCTGGCACGGATATCTATCACTCAGATTATGGCAGTGGCTTTAACTCTAAGCTGACCCGCAGTGGAAATACTTTTACGTTGTCGTGGACATATAATGAAATGGACTATTCCAACGCGGGCGCGGGTAGTTTAGACATTTCTTCTATGTTTCCTCTTTCTGGCAGCAGCTTTGATTACACGAACACAAGTTCTTTAGATCAAAACAGTCAGGTTGGCGCGTATAGCAGAGATGTACGAGACATTGGCATCGGTAAAAAAGTTGTTAGTGGAACCATGTATTACTGGTTTGGGTCCAATAACAAGCCCACTAATATGGATGTAGCTAATAACAGGTACATTCAACCCGGTCATACTCAAACCACATTGACTACCAGCAACAGTCAAAGAAGTTCTGTTCTGCAAGATGCTAACGGAACTCGCCGAGAGGGAAGCTTCGATACTTCTGGTTTTTCAGGGACTGACAACTAATGCCGCTTAGAAAGCTACAATTCAAACCCGGTGTAAACCAAGAGATCACCTCGTACTCTAACGAAGGCGGCTGGCGCGATTGCGATAAAATCAGGTTTCGCTTTGGCTATCCTGAAAAGATAGGCGGGTGGGAAAAATATAGCTCTGCCACATATCTTGGTTCTGCTCGTGCGCTGCACAACTGGATCGCGCTTGACGGTTCTAACTACTTGGGCGTTGGCACTCACCTTAAATATTACATTGAAGAAGGTCAGGCGTTTTCAGATATCACCCCTATTCGCTCTACTACAGGGGCAGGTGACGCGACGTTTGCTGCGACCAACGGCAGTGCCGTCATCACTGTAACTGATAGCTCTCATGGCGCAGTCGAGAATGACTTTGTTACTTTTTCAAGCGCAGCCTCTCTAGGGGGCAACATCACCGCTGCGGTTCTTAATGTTGAGCATCAGATCACGCAAATTGTAGATGCAAACAGCTATAAAATTACGGCAAGTGCCACCGCAAGTGGATCAGATTCTGGTAACGGCGGCAGCAACACCGTTGCAGCATATCAGATCAATGTGGGTCTTGATTCTGTCGTCGGCGGCACCGGTTGGGGTGCAGGGACGTGGGGACGTGGCGGTTGGGGTTCTGCGGAGCCTAACGGTTTGACTACGACTACTGAAATTAGGCTTTGGTCGCATGACAACTTTGGCGAAGACCTACTGATCAACGCCAGAGACAGTAATATTTTTTACTGGGACAGAACAAACAACCTGTCTACACGAGCGATTGAACTGTCCACTATTTCTGGAACAAAACGAAGTGTGCCTACGATTGCAAAACAGATCTTGGTGTCTGATCAAGATCGTCATGTGATTGCCTTTGGTTGTGACGGGCTGAACTCAAGCAATACCGCAGCGCAAGGTAACGGCACACAAGACCCACTATTGATTAGGTTTTCTTCTCAAGAAGACCCAATAGATTGGTATCCTACGGCCACAAACACCGCCGGTGACATACGTCTTGGTGCAGGTTCTACCTTTGTACAGGCCGTCGAAACAAAGCGAGAGATACTTGTCTGGACAGATACCGCTCTAAATTCTATGCGATTTATCGGCCCGCCGTTTACTTTTGGTCTGCAACAGCTTGCATCCAACATTACGATCATGGGTCCAAATGCAGCGGTAGCCACTGAAGACATTGTCTTCTGGATGGGCATTGACAATTTCTACGTCTATGCCGGTCAAACGCAACAGTTGCCATGCACCGTAAAAAACAAAGTGTTCCTAGACTTTAACTTTAGTCAGACAGCTAAAGTTATTGCGGGCGTCAACTCTGAGTTTTCTGAAGTATTTTGGTTCTACCCATCGGCGGCAAGCAGCGATAATGACCGGTATGTTGTGTATAATTACGGTGAAAAAGTCTGGTATTTCGGCACTATGTCTAGAAGTGCTTGGCTGGACCGTGGGGTGCGGCAATATCCAATCGCTGCGGAATCATCTTATTTGTATAACCATGAGTTAGGGTATGATGACGATGGTTCAGCGATGAACTCATTTATCGAGTCTGCTGCTCTTGATATCGAAGATGGGGACCGCTTTGTTTACATAAACAAGGTGATACCTGACCTGACATTTACTGGGTCAACAAATTTGAGCAGCCCGCAAGCCACGTTTACTGTCAAGGCCAGAAACTTTCCCGGCGCTAGTTTTGATAACACGGCGGCATCTGCGGCTATACGAACGTCTGAATCTCCGGTAGAAAAGTTTACAGAGCAGCTATATTTGAGGGCACGAGGCAGATCTTTTGCGATGCGTATCGAATCAGAGGCACTAGGTGCCAAGTGGAAACTGGGTAGCCCGCGTGTTGATATGCGGCCTGATGGGAGACGATAATGTCATCAAATCAGATTGCACCACCGCGATTACCCGAAGCTCCTGCGGAGTATAGCCCGCAATATATGTCTGACTTATTAAGAGCTTTGGAACTGTTTATCGCGCAGGAAAGAAATCCGGGCGAGCTTCGCGGAACACGGATCACGCTTACTGAACTTCCCACCAGCGCAACGGGATTGGAAACTGGCGCACTGTTTAATGATAGTGGAACTGTGAAAGTCGTGACATAAACGCTTTTTTGCGTATAATTGTTCTAGTTACAAGGATTGAGCAATGAATCTTAAAGACATTATAAAGATAGCAGCGCCAGTTGTTCTTGGTCCCGCTGTTGGAGGCGCAGTTAGCGGTTTTTTGCCTGCGGCCATTGCATCAAACCCTATGATACGTTCTGCCTTGGTTTCTGGCATTGGTTCTCTTGCATTTGGTGGCAAACCTAAAGATGCTCTGCGCTCCGCACTCCTTGGTGGTGTTGGCGGCGCTATGTTCCCCGGACAAGAAGCAATGCAGGGCGCAAATGCAGCACAACAAGCAAGCGCATCAACCGTAGGCAGTATGGATGCTGCTAGAGCTAGTCAATTCCCACAACCACCAGCAAGCACAAATGCCCCCACAGGCATTGCCTCTGTATTTGGCAGGGGAGAAGCGCCTAATGCTACTAAAGATTTAACAATGAGTGGAGAGCTTCTCAGGGGATTAAAATTTGCTGGAGAAGATGAAGGCAACCTTTTATTCAAAATTCTTAACACTCGTATGGGCGAAGGTCTGGCGGCTGGTCTTGTAGCACAGCTTCTTGCTGGCGGAGATGAAGAAGATGGTCCGGGTCGTGGGTCATATGAGTCTAGACCGTTTGGCGGTGGCTACGGAGGCGGCCAGCTTGGTGGTATTCGCTATGCAGATGGTGGCCTTGCGGATGCTCCAGACTATTATCCACGACGTAATGGTGGTATTGATCCAAGTGAAGGATCAGGAACAAAAGATGATGTGCCAGCTTTGTTAATGGCTGGTGAGTTTGTCATGACCAAAGACGCAGTAGAGGGCGCTGGCGGAGGTAATGTGCAAAAAGGCATCAAGAACATGTATACAATGATGGATCAGTTTGAAAGGATGGCGTAATGGCTACACAAACTGTAGAACAGGTACAACGCCTAGCGCCTTATCTTGAGGGACTGGAAAAGCGGTTGCTTGGCACCGCTTTTGGTGAGTTTGACGGCGAAACGCAAACCTCCCCCGGACTTTTAGATTCAGCAATTAATCTGCCGCAACAAAGAGTTGCTGGCCTTGACCCGTTGCAGCAAAAAGCGTTTGAGCTTGCTCCTCAGATGTTTGGAGCATATGCGCCCTTTATTCGTGGCGCAGGAGGCCAAACAGGAGCGGGCGCTGCTGCATTAGCGGGCGGCCTTGGTATGTTGGCAGACCCAACTCGCTCAATATCAATGTTCATGAATCCATATGAACAGCAAGTCATAGACCAAACTATGGCTGATATTGCTAGAGCGGGTGATATCCAAAGACAAGGTTTGAGCGCTAAAGCTGTTGGTGCTGGTGCATTTGGCGGATCTCGACAGGCTATAGCCGAATCTGAATTAGGTAGAAATGTTCTGGATCGGCAGGCACGGGTAGCATCTCAGCTACGTCAAGGAGGCTATAAAGACGCACTGACAGCCTCACAGAAGGCAGCGCAGCTTATGGGTGGTCTTGGTCAGGCATATGGTCAGCTTGCTGGCACAACCGCTGACATTGGCCGTGTAGGCTCAGAGCTTGGACGCGCTGACCTTGGCATGCTTTCACAGCTTGGAAATGTTGGTCGCAATTATCAGACTCAGATTTTGGAGGCTGAACGTCAAAACCAGCTTCAACAAACGCAAGAGCCATTCACGCGCTTGCAGCTTGGACAGCAGTTGTTGAAGGGTATGCCTAGCACTAATCTTTCAAGCACATTTAAGTCCGCAACCACGCCAGACACCAATCCATTCTTGGCTGGAATTGGCGCGTATTCTGCCCTTCAAGGCGTTCAGTCTGGGAGCAAGTAATGGCGATTAGACCAACAAGAGGTTCTGGAATTGGACAAGTAAGTCCGTTTTCTGTTCTTGACCGTAGTCAGAACGCTTCATCCTTGCTTGGGGCTGGAGTTAATCCGCAAACAAATGGAATTGGCCAAGCTGCTGCATTAATAAATCAAAATAATCAAATTCTTCCTTCTGACTTTAATCTTACGGATTTGTCTCCTGTTCCCGGCTCCATTGGCATTAGTCAAGTTCCCTCTACCGGCCTTCCTAATTTAGACACCGCGCAGAGTGGTGTACAAAGGGGAGTGCTGGGGCTGGATATGACAGCCATAGATGATGATCCTTTTTCTATCAGTACGATAGATCCGTCAGATAACAATGTTCTTGGAATTATCACTCCAAAAGGCCAAGAGTCTTTTTCTGAATTTACTGACATATTAGGTAGCTTCTACAAGCCAAACCCAGAACGCAGGGAGAGTATAGAAGCTGGGCGTCGTGCTAGAAATAGAGATCAGATTCTTTCAGATGCAGCAGAGGTAGAATCGCAAGCCGACAGAGACTTTGCCAACTCTATTCTTGCTGACGCACAACGCGTTGGTGGGCAGCGCACAGAAGAAGTTCTTGCAGCCGCAGAGGCACAAGCAGCAGGCGGTACTGGCGGAACAGGCGGCGTTGGTGGAACCAGTGGTGTTGGAGGAGATCCGCGCAATGAAGGCCCAGCGGCTGGTGGAAAGCCGGTGGCTGGCACAGAAGACGATCCTGTAAAAGCGGCGACTGTGACTGCGCTTGATGAGTACCTAAAAAGTGCGCGTCCGGGTGTTTCTCCAGAGGGATATGATCAATATATCGAAGAGTTTCAGAAGGCTACTGGCCTTGATGTATCTGGTCAGCCTGACAAAAGCACGGCGCTGATGGCCTTTGGCTTGGCTCTTATGCAGAACAAAGCTGGTAAGGGTTTCGATGTAGGCGCGATGCTAAGTTCAGTTGGTGAAGCTGGCGAGAAGGCGTTGCCTGAACTTACTGCCGCTCGTAAAGAGGCTCGTGCTATCCGCGCTAAAGCTGGTGAGTATGCGCTTGGTCGCAAGAAAGAAGATCAAGCAGCAGCTATGAATAGAACTGGTTACTACATTGTTCCTCGTGGCGCAGATCAACAATCATTTATTAAAAACTTTGATAAAGGCAGATTGGTTCGTCTTAATTCATACGAGCTAAATTCTCTCGACAAAGACACAGAATTTGGGCAGCAATACGAAATTCTTCCCATGAGCGTATATGAAAGTGTAGCCAAAGAAGTATTCAAAACTCCTGAATACGGCGACAAATATGCAAGTTCTTATGATAATATATCTCTCTTTACAGATGCGCCTGATGATTTGCAGATTAGCGTTCAAAGAGTTGATGCTAACTACAAGGGTCCAGACCGCCCCGGTCAGGGATACTTTAACCCACAAGAGTATGATACTTACAAGGCTCGGCTTGATCGCATGGCCAGCGGCCTAAATAAAACAAGTCAAAAACTAGCAACAGCATATAGTTTAGTAGAGTCTGGGAAGGTGGATGCGCCGGGGCAAATTGCCGATGCTGTCGTAGGATTCGGTAATGCCTTTGGCCTTAACCTTACAGATCAAGCCACTGACAGAGATAAAGTTATTTACATTCTTGAATCTATAGCTGCACAAGAAGCTCCACGAATTCTTGGTGAAGCTGGCAAGACTATCTCTGACGCTGACCGTGAAAGAGTTGGACGTATCGTTGGTCGCGTTAAGCTTACTCAAGATCCAAATGCTTTGGCTCTTGCTCTTAAAGAGGTTCACGATCTTATCGTCGTTGACGGCATAAAAGATGTTAATATGGGCATTACCACTCTAAATCAGTACGCTGGAATTAGTGCGCCTCCACAAAGTCAAAATCAAATGCCTGAAGGCGAAGACGAAGAAGGCGCGTTTTTTGACGCAACACAGTAGGTCGTCATGGGGATTATCAGAGTAAAAACAAATGATGGAATGGTCCGCGTAAAAATAGCTGGGGACAAACCTACTGCTGCTGAAACAGCGCGAATTAAAAGCCAATTTTTATCTGGAGGTACACAAGACTATTATGCAACTCCAGATCTTGAAGCGATTGCTAAGTCTTTAAGCAAACCAGACAGAGATGAAGGCTTTGACTACGAGACTGGTGCTGGGTCTGGCATTCGTGCGCTTGTGTCATTTGGAGAAACAGGTGAAGAACAAGCAGCGATTCTAGAAAGTCGTGTGGGGGAAGAGGGATACACTCGTGATACACGAGGCAGGCTTGCTTTGACTCCGACAGGGCAAGCCGCTCTTGGCATGGAAGTTTCCGATAAAAATATTGTTCTTGAAGATGAAGGATTTTCTTTTGGAGATTTTGCAGATTTAACAGGTATTTTGCCAGAAACTATTGGCGCTGTAGCAGGAGGTATTCTGGGCGCTGGTGCCGGTTTGGGGTTTGGCAGCGTAGCTACTGGCGCGGCGGGGGCCGCAGCCGGTGCAGCAGCAGGACAGTCTATAGAGGAAGGGATTGAATCTCTTCTTGGTGTTCAAAAACAAACTCTTGGAGAAGTGGCAAAAGATGTCGCCACAGAAGCAGCAATAGCTGGAACTGTAGAGCTTGTAACTCTTGGAACCTTTAATGCTATTAGAGGCGCGGTAAGAGGCGCTGGCGGTTTGGCCACACGACCCTTGCAAGAAGCGACACAAGAAGGGGCGGAACGCGGACTTCGCTTGATTGATGAAGGTGCAGCCCCTAGTCTTGAAAGATTAGGAGCGCCAGCTAGTTTAGCTTATGCACAGAAACTTGGTGAGGGTGCCACAAAAGATACGGGTAGAGTTATTGCCAATACTAACTTTGCTTTAAACAAAGCTAATGAATTGCGAGAAGCAGTCGCTAAAGGTGGTCTTGCCACGCTAGACGATGCAGCAGATGCATTTGGCAACGTTACCGGCAATAAGTTTAAAAACTTACAGAGGGTTCAGAAAGAGGCATCTGACTCAGCAATGACTGCCGTTAAGGATAGCATTGGTTTGATTGAAAGATCTTTGGATGAAGGCTTCGACATTAATAATGAAACCTTGCAATCTATTGTAGCTTCCTTCCAAAATTTCAGTCGTGTAAGCGGAAACGAATTCCGTGTCATGGACGAAATGCTTTCAAAGCTTGAGTTTGACGATGCTATTGCAGGTGTTGTCAAAGAAGGTGGTAAGGCTCGTATTATCGACACAGGCATCATTGAAGGCGCTGTAAAAGACTTGGAAGAAGTCGTAGGCGCACGATCTGTTCTTCCTGCTCCAGTTCAGCAAGCCATGCGAGGCATTGAAGAGCTTTCTGCAAAAGGCGGCAAAGCATCTTTTGAACAAATCGCCAATCAACGCAAGCTTATCAATGATGCAATTTTTGACAATGAGCTTGGATCTGCAACAACCGGACAATTGTTCAAGATTCGTGATGCCTTTGACGACACATTGAGTTCTGTAAATTTACGCAGCATCAAAGGTTTGCGTCGAGGTCAAAACCAACAACTTAATGCTATTGCGAAACAACGCGAAACAGCATTCGCCACTTATCGTGACGGCATGAAGGTGTTCGATGATCTGCAAAGATTTGGAGTCATTCGCAACCTGAAAGCAGCGTCTAAGGATCCGCGCTTCAACGTTGATCAGTTCTTTAACAAAGTTATCAGACCCAACTCTCCAGAACGATTAAAAGGCGTTTTCGCTGCTGTAGATGATGCAGAGATGGTGCGGTCTAGGCTGGCCCGTGCATACCTTGACGACGCCATGCAGCGCACTGGTGTTGACTTGATGGACCCAACTCAATTCAATGGTTTGCGGTTCAAGTCACAAATTGATCGACTTGGCACGACAGGCAAAGAATTGTTTGGAGACAACTGGGGAGAGATTCAAAAGCTCTCTAACGCTATCGCTCAGTCTGGCCCGACAAGAATTAGTAAAGATGCGGTAGATCGTATTGTTGCCTTAAACACAGATCAGCCTCTTACAAAATCGCTTGATGATCTTCTTCGTGCTAAGACAGATCTAGATGAGGCCATGAAGTTGCAAATTGTTCGTGATTTTGACGCGGGCACTTTAAGTGCTGAAGATGCTGCTCGTTATATTGTAAGTCCAAAGCGAACAGTCACAGAAATCAATCGAATCAAAAACTTCTTTAAGGATGATCCGGCGGCTTTGGAAAAAATACGTCAGTATGCAATTGACGATATACTTAGCTCTGTTGGTGATGATGTCTTCTATGATGCCAATAAGGCGCTTGAATTAAGCAGGCTCGTCAATAAGCAATATAAGGAAGGTGCATTAGACGCGCTTCTTACCAAAGAGACAGCCGATGGTATCCGCGATTTTGCGGCTGATCTAGCATACCTCGGAGATGTTGGAAAAGAGGGAGCAATTGTTGCTGCAACTTATGCTGCTCACCCGATATCTAAAGCTGGTGACAGGTTGCGGATGAAGGCAACGTCCAAGATTTTTGCTAACCCTAGAATTATGAAAGCTTTCGCCCGAAAAGGAACAGGCGCTGCCAACGCACAACAAACGGCAGGAAAAGTAGCTTCAGCACTAGATGCTGGGTTAGCTGGTATGGCGGCAACACAAAGGCCAATTAGACAAGCCGGTGTAAGAGCGGTTGGTATAAATCCACAATTTCAACGCCCCGGCCCTATAGTCGAAACGGAAGAAGTAGCTCCGGTAGCGCCTCCATCTACTGCATCTGGCATTGGTCAAGTAGATGTATTTGGTTCTACGTTACCCATAGGCGCAAGAGGATCGACTAACGCTGGTCGTGGCAACCTCCGTCAAATGGCCACAAACAACCCAGCGGTAGCACAGGCGCTTGGTATTCGTGGCGCAACAGCAGGATTACTCTAATGGACATGGATAAACTCCGGCAAGAGATTGCCGACGATGAAGGTGTGAAGCTTAACGAAGATGGGCAGCACATCATTTATTTAGATCATCTAGCACTACCCACCTGTGGAATTGGCCACCTTATTGTAGAGGGTGACGATGAGCATGGTCAGCCTGTCGGCACTGTTGTCAGCGATGAACGTGTGCGCCACTTGTTTGCTCGTGATTGTGCAGTGATGTTGGAAGACTGTAAAGTTCTGTACTCAGACTTCGATGATTTACCCGAAGACTGTCAGCATATCATTTGCAACATGATGTTTAATATGGGCAGGCCGCGCCTCTCAAAATTCAAGGGTATGAAGGCTGGCGTCGATGCAAGAGAGTGGAACAGGGCCGCTGACGAGATGGTAGACAGCCGTTGGTATGATCAGGTCACCAACCGCGCAAAACGTTTGGTTGCGCGTATGAGAGCTTTGCAGGATCAAGCTTAATACACATCATTTCCTGATTGTCAGCACGTTGAATGTCGGCATCTATGTACACAGACTGCTGATAGCATTCATCCAAACTTTCAAAAGGCGATAACGCAGCCACATTGTATTCTGTGGGCGCTACCGCCGTGACAAGAATAAGCATCCATTCATAGGGCATACTCACCCCCTTGCAGCAGATCCAATACCCATAGTGGCCACATTGTTGCCATAATCTTTATCGTATGCGTCTTTGACCAACTTGGCAATCTGTAAGCCAATTGTTCTATGCTCTTCCTTCGACATAGCGCGAAGCTTATTATATGTGTCGATATCAACACCTACAGACTTGACTTGTTTTGCTTGTTTCATCAAAATCTCCCAAAGATCCCCACAACAGCCCACATATTACCATGTATTACTCAAGACGCAAGAACAAGTACGGCGCACAGAAAACCACTGTCGATGGCATCACGTTTGATTCTAAGTGGGAATCTCAGCGATGGGGTGAGCTAAGAGCGATGGAGCGTGGTGGATATGTTAAAGATCTTGAAAGACAAGTTAAGTATGAGATCATCGTCAATGATCAAAAGATTTGCCGATATGTTGCAGACTTTAGATACAAAAAAGTTGATGATGATGGAACTGAAGAGACAGTTGTTGAGGATGCTAAAGGATTTGAGACACCTGATTTTAAGTTGAAAAAGAAATTGATGAAGGCCGTACACGGTATCGAATTATTTTTATCAAGAAAGAGTTGACAGGCAGTCTTTGCGATATTATGTTTGTGATGATTTAGCGATCACAACTGATGGAGACTGCCATGAACGGAAACACCGTTCCACAATTCAATGATCTTTCGTCCCTTAAACAAAGGCGCGATGAGATCAAATCTCAAATTGATGAACTTCAGCAATCTATGAAGATTGTCAATAACTCACTCAAAGACATGTTTGAAGAGACTGCTCAAATGCAGCTTGCTCAACAAGGCAAGGACTTTGGTCAGACTACGATTAACACTGGCGATCATAAGGTCACCATTGATTTTCGTAAGCGTGTCGATTGGGATCAGGATAAGTTGGTTGAGGCTCTCAATCAGATGGACCCTGATACGGCTCGTCATTATGCAACAATCAAATACAGCATTGGCGAGACTAAGTACAACAACGCACCACCAGAAATTCAATCCGCTCTCTCTGAGGCGCGTACTGTTTTTCTGCAAGGTGTTACCGTCAACATTGAAGATAGGGATACCAACTAATGCTTCAAATTATCTCTGCCGAAGAAAGGCTGGCCGAAAAGCGTGGTCACAAGATTGTGATTTGCGGTCAGTCCGGTGTGGGGAAGACATCACTGGTACGCACTTTGGACATGGACAAAACATTGTTCTTGGACTTAGAAGCCGGTGATGCCGCCATTGAAGGATGTAAAGTCGATGTCATTAGACCACGCACTTGGCAAGAGTGCCGTGACTTTGCATGCTTCCTTGGTGGCGGAAACCCCGCTTTAAGTGATGACTCTCCGTACAGCATGGCGCATTACGAATATGTCACGCAGATGTATGGTGAGCCAGAAGCCGTTTTGCAAAAGTACGATACAATCTTTGTCGATAGTATCACTGTAGCAGGGCGGTTGTGCTTCACGCACAATCAGAACCAGCCAGAAGCCAGATCAGAACGTAACGGCAAACTAGACACTCGCGCAGTGTATGGTGCGCAGGGTCGTGAGATGATGGCGTGGCTAACTCACCTACAACATATTCGTGAAAAGAATGTAATTTTCGTCGGCATTCTAGACGAGAAGACAGACGAATATGGGCGGCTTAATTACGAACTTCAAATTGAAGGTGCGAAAACAGGCCGTGAATTACCCGGCATCGTTGATGAAGTTATCACGATGGCAACGCTTGCGTCCGATGAGGGCAACATGTTTCGTGCTTTCATTTGCGACAACTTAAACAAGTGGGGATATCCTGCGAAAGACAGGAGCGGTAGGCTAGATCCTATCGAAGAACCTCACCTCGGCAAACTGTTTGAAAAAATGTCAGGGCCACGTCCCGACACGATGCAGTTTGTCAATCCAACAGCGGTCAATATTGCAGAAGGAGAAAGCTGACATGACCCTTGACCTGAACAGTTTTAATTATGATGACGCGCCACAGAAGACTGAATTTGCGCTGCTTCCGGACAACGCCGTTGTACGGGGCATCGTGAAGCTGAGTGGTGGCGACATGGAAATCCCTGAACTTGGTGGAGGACAATACTTTAAATCTTCTGCCAGCGGGGCAAAGTGGATGCCTATTGAAATCACTATCGTTGGTGGTGAATTCGACAAGCGCAAGATTTGGCAGAACATATTTGTTGATGGAGCCAAGCTTGATGACAATGGCTATCCAATTGCCAAGCGCATTGGGTTAGAGACAATCAAGCGCATGGTTGATAGTGCTTATGGGCTGAAGAAGGACGACACGAGTCCTGAAGCGCTCCAGAAACGTGCAACTATCACGGGTGTGCATGTTCTAATGGGAATGGAAATTTGCTTTAAGATTGGGATTGAAAAAGGAAACAATGGTTACCCTGACAAGAACAAGATTAAGGTTGTGTTGACCCCAGACTCGCAAGAGTTTATTTCTGGGGGTGTTGCACCGCAAGTTGCACACGCACCCGCTCCTGCACCACAAGCCGCTGCTCCTGCACCGGCACAGGCACAGGGGGTAACACCACCATGGGCGCGTTAACATCATTGTGGAATTTTGTTCTTGGAAAGTCTCAAGAAGATACTTCACCCAAGTATTTTGGCGGCAACCATCAGAGGTCGCTAAACTCGGTACAGGGGGGAACCGGGGCCGTAAATCCCCCCACTTTCACCGAAAAGAATGTTTCTGGTGTGCCTAACCATTGCAGAGACACGTTAAGGCTTGTCTCTCGCAAGAAAGGTGCAACTGTGCCAGAGCTTGTGGATAAGACAGGAAAGAAGAAAGGAACAATCTATCAAGAGATTGTTTCAATCAAAAAGTCTGGTGTGAAATTACACAAGAAGTATGAAAAACCAGTCTACAGGTTTTTTGTGAGTTAGCCATGTTACTCCGTCCGTATCAGGAGGTGGCAATCAACGACGCCGCTGATGCTCTGGACAAGCACGGTAATACACTCGTAGTCGCACCCACTGGGGCTGGAAAGACAATCATGCTTTCCGCTCTGGTGGGCAAGCGCCGTGATGTGTCAAAAGATGTGCTAATCCTACAGCATCGTGACGAGTTGGTTTCACAAAACTCCACAAAATTTCAACGTGTGAACCCTGAACTATCTGCAAGTTACGTCAACGCTTCACAAAAAGATTGGGGTGGTGACGCAGTATTCGCAATGGTTCAAACCCTTTCACGCGAAAACAATCTTGAGCAAATGCCCAAGGTTGACCTTATCGTTGTCGATGAGGCGCATCACACTATTGCTGACACATATCAACGTATCATTAAGGCCGCTAAGAAGGCCAATGAGGGGGTGCAGATTGTTGGCTTTACCGCTACCCCCAATAGAGGCGACAAGAAGGGTCTGCGGGACGTATTCAATAATTGCAGTCATCAGATTGAAATAGGAACATTGATCCGTGAAGGGTTTTTGGTCCCGCCTAAATTCTTTGTTGTAGACGTAGGTGTCCGTGATGAACTGAACAACGTCCGCAAAACCGTCACCGATTTCGACATGAGCGAAGTCGAGGCCATTATGAACAAACGTGCCATTAACGAGAAGATCGTTGAGGAATGGCTTCATAAGGCCGGTGAACGAAAAACAATTGTCTTCTGCTCCACCATTCAGCATGCAACTGATCTGTGTAAAACATTTGTTAATTATGGTGTGTCTGCCGATATGGTTACCGGCGATACACCAAAGGATGATCGCAAACACATCTTGGATGAGTTGTCTAATGGCAACACACAGGTCGTGGTTAACGTTGCGGTCCTGACTGAAGGATTCGACGCACCTCCTGTATCTTGTGTTGTGCTGACACGGCCATGTTCATTTAAGGCAACTATGGTGCAAATGATCGGGCGTGGGCTACGCACGGTTGACCAAGAAGAGTTTCCCGGCGTCATTAAGACTGACTGCATCGTCATGGACTTTGGCACGTCAGTGCTAACGCACGGCGAGATTGACGAGAAAGCTAATCTGGATGGCGGCGAGACAGAGGGACAAGGGCCAGAAAAACAATGTTCTGCTTGTGGCGCATGGAACCCGACAGCAGCTAAAGAATGCCAAGTATGTGGAGAGCCGTTTGAATCTGAAGAAGTAGGGTCAGGAGAAAAAGACCCACTTGAACACTTCCAAATGACAGAGATTGACCTGATGTCCAGATCTCCGTTCAGATGGGTAGATTTGTTCGGGAATGAAGCGTGTCTCGCAGCTACTGGTTTTAATTGTTTTGCTTTAATCGCAGAGGTCGAAGAGACATCCATAGCCATTGTTAAAAAGACAAATGGGAAGGTTCGCTTGATATCTGTCGGTACAAAGAAACAAGCCATAGCAGCGGCAGACGACTATATGCGTCAACATGAAACGGGTGACTCTGCCAAGAAAACAAAGCGTTGGCTGAATGATCCCGTGAGTGATAAACAACGCAGCGCATTGTCTAGGCAGGGCGTAAACATCAGCCCAATTGACTTCTCATGGACGAAGTACCGCGCTGCTTGTATGCTTAACTACACATGGAACAAGCAATTTGTGGACAATATTGTCTACAGTGTGATTTCGGAATGGGAAGAATCAGCATGACACGAGGTGAAGTAACATTCCTTTTCCATAGAGAAGAGGGTGCCGCAGTGCAAACATCATGCTTCATAAACTTCCGTGATCCTGAAGATCAGGAGGAGGTTCAGGAAATTGTTCTGGAAACGTTGGTTGATTTTGCTGACGAGGAGTTATCAGGATTCAAGTGTGTGACTGCGGTGGTAGATATCGCAGAGCTTGATTATTACTACACAGCAATGTTTGTGCCGGAGGAAGGAAACATAACATGGGCGAAGGGCAACGAAACAATCCATTAAGACGTGTGGCTGAGTTGTTTGAACTGGTGGGTTGGAACAAACGACTTGTTGATTTAACAGAAGATGAGGTCGTCGGTTTGGTGATGATCGCGCAAAAGATAGAAGGGCTAGAAGATGTCTACACCGAACCTTACCTTGCAGAGCTATTTGACAGGCTCTGCCAAAATTCCATCAAGCAAAAGCCAGCCGAAATTCCCTTCTGAAGAAGTCACAGCCATAATAGCTGAGTTAGATCGGGCTATTATAGAAAAGGAAAGAAAGCAACCAGAACGCAAATATCTGGGCGCTTCCTCTCTTGGTGATCCATGCGCTCGTAAACTTCAATATAGATACATGGGGCAAGCAAAAGACAGCGACAAAGGATTCCCGGCAAAAGTTTTACGAACATTTGCTCTCGGTCACACCATCGAAGATTTGATGATTATGTACTTTCGTGACGCTGGATTCGACCTGCGGACAGAAAAATACGGCGAACAATTTGGATTCGACACAGCAGAGGGAGAGGTTCGTGGTCACATCGACGGTGTAATATGTGGGGGTCCATTACACCTCTCATACCCTATGTTGTGGGAGTGTAAGTCCGCATCAGATAAAAAGTTTAATGAATTTGTTCGTAAGGGTGTGGCGGATGCCAACCCGGTCTATGCAGCGCAAGTGGCGCTGTATCAAGCATATATGAATCTTTCGGAGAATCCGTGCGTATTTACGGTACTGAATAAGAACACCAGTGAGATATATATCGAACTGGTTCCATTCGATGCAGAACTGGCACAGAAGACCAGTGACAAAGCAGTACAAATCCTAGAAGCAACTAGGGGTAATGACATTCTTCCGCGTATCGCGCAGAATGACGACTTTCACATTTGCAAGTGGTGTGAGTTTCGCAAGACTTGCTGGCAAAAAAAAGGGGCGGAATAAACCGCCCCATAAGAGAGAACATAAATACCAACATGCCTGATGGAGTACAATATAATGAGTATCGTGAGGTTTGGCAACACTACATCTAGTAGGTCCGCTCATGATCTGGTCGAAGAGATTTCGCAGAAGGTACCAAAAACAGAACAAATTCGCATTCTGCAAGATGCACTTCCTGCTGGCCGGATACATGGAAAAACATTTTATATAGGCTCCTTGCTTGGTGATGCAGGCAAGTCGATGAAGATCGACATTGATCCAGCATCTCCTAACTTTATGCGGGGTCAAGATTTTAACGGCAATGTAGGTGTCGGCGGTATCGTTAAGATACTTATGGAATCACGCAACATGCGTCTGCCTGAGATTAAGGCCATGTTCGCCGATTATCTGGAAAATGCTGGGCCGCAAATTGTTCGTGATAATGGGCCAATCGAAAACCCAATAAAGCCCCAGTACAACATCAACACACCATATGACGCTGAATACATCTACACCAACGCTGACGGTGAGATACTGGTTTCTGTGCGTCGGTATAACGTCAAGGACATTGCTGGTAACCCGTTGCCTAACAACAACGGCAAGCCAAAGAAAGAGTTCAGGCCATTCATAGAGGGCGTACCGTATTCTAAATTTCCTGACATCCGGCCTATGTACAACATTCCGAATGTCTTGGCATCTGAACGTGTCATATGGGTTGAGGGCGAGAAGTGCGCTGATTCTCTGAACGCATCGGGCTACACAGCAACTTGTACCATCGGGGGTGCAGGGGCATTAACGAAGAAAACAGCACCACAGTTTGACTTCTCTCCTCTACAGAACAAGGAGGTCATTCTCTGGCCTGACAATGATCCGGCTGGCAAGAAGCTGGCTGATCTCATTCAGGACTTGGCTCTGGCCGCTGGTGCAAAGTCGGTAACAATGCTAACGCCGCCTATGGGTAAACCTGAAGGGTGGGACGCATCGGACGCTATTACCGAAGGCTTCAACATTGAAAGCTTTCTTAATACCAAGGCAAAAGTCACAAAGACGAACATCAACCTGCTGGATGACACGTTTTCTGTAGCTCGGTTCCAAGGCGAAGCACCCGAACAAAAGTTCCTGATCGACGGCACTTTCCCACTCGGTGTACCAATTATCTTTGCTGCTGCTGGAGATTCGGGCAAGGGCATGATGACACTCGACATGGGCATGAAGATCGCATCGGGCCAGCCAATGACCACAGCTTTCGGGGGTCTGGTTAAGGAATATGGAAATGTGGTTATCTTCACGGCGGAAGATGACGAGGCTGAGATGCACCGCCGTATTGATCGCATGGATCCATTCGGAGCTAGGAATGGCTACATATATGATCTGAAGGTGGTACCACTACCAAATGTAGGGGGTGTGTTCCCGATATTGTCAGAGAATCACGGTGAATTCTCTACGTCCGAAGAGTTCGAAAAAATATACGAACAAATCTTACAGATACCGAATCTGAAGCTCATTGTGTTCGATCCACTCGCATCCTTTGTACATGCTGACGTAAACGCTGATCCGGCAGCCGGTGCTGCTCTTACGGGTCTGCTAGCCAAGATCGCAACTGAGACTGGCGCATCAGTGCTGCTCTGTCACCACATGACAAAGATCAAAGAGGACGCAGTGATTAAAACACCGGAGCAAGCTCGTAATCTTATTCGGGGTACATCTGCTCTGGTTGACGGTGTTCGTTCTGCTTTTGCCGTGTGGCAGGTCGATGCAACTCGCGCTAAGAAAATGTGTGAACGCTTGGGCATACCGTTTCAACGCAACACTTGCTACGACGGCGCTGTCGTCAAATCAAATGGCCCTGCGATAAGAAATGTTCGACATTTTATTCGTGATATGAACACAGGGTTGCTCACTGACCGCAGCGAAGAGATTGTCGCTATGAACACAGGCACCGCTCTAGAGGCGAAGCTAGACGCCATGTTCCAGTGGATTATAGACTGCGAGAATAGGGGCGAGGCTCTTACGCATATGAGCGGTAACAACGCCGTTCACAAACGCTCTGAGGATTCAGACACACCGGAGATATTACAAGGTGTTAGCAAGTCTAGACTGGAGCAATATGTTCGTGAGATACAAGACGCTGGCCGGATTACAAAGTATCAGCTTACTCCTACAGGTGGTCGGGTTTGGCTCGGCGCAACAGATGGACCTATGAGCCGTGGTGAATACGAAGCAACAACAGCGCGAGATAATGTGTAATTAAGGGTTGCACAAATAGAAATCATTGCGTATATTAATCATTGAAGCGATGTGTGTATCGGAACTCCCTCGTCAGAGGTATTCAGATCGGAGCCTTCCCACGAGCGAAAGCTTGTAACCATAAGGTTGGACTTTCTCTGAATCTCCTCGAACGAAATTAGACAGGGACATTTGATTTACCTCCTTTCTTTGGTTGATGCCCCGGCGGTAGACTTGTTCTGTCGTCGGGGTTTCTTTTTGAGGGATTAATGAAAAAGTTTCGCTATCGCCCTGCCATCGTAAATGGCAATCCAATAGTACAATTTCTGTTCAAAGAAATGCACAAACAGCGCTGCTGCCAGATGGATCTGTCTGAGCGGGTCGGGCTTCATCGGGATACGTTAAGGAAGTGGCGTACTACCCACACACCAAGAGTCAACGACATCGAAGCTGCTCTTAATTATTTAGGATACAAGCTTACGGTTACTCGCCTGAAAGATTAGATACGAGCAATTTATGTATAATTGTTCGTATTACCTAGTGTTCCAATAGTCTTCGCCATAATCATGAACAATTTCTTCCTCTGCGGCGATGTCTCTCAAAGCCACAAAATCTAAAAACCTGTTGTCAGTTTCACAAATTTGCCATTCAGCGTTTGGATCTGAGCCGTGGTTGTAGATCATGCCTGCGCCTAACACACAGTAATAATCCCCATCCTCATCCATGCTTTGAAAAACATAATCACTCAATCGACTGTTCTTTTTAAGATCATCATCGTCTATGACCACATAGAAACAGGACTCTATGATCTCACCCTTAGATATGTGT
>Ga0098043_1000195_pt1 | contig 19985 bp, 24 predicted proteins | sample 9B_taG_FD_92581 | JGI IMG/M metagenome (GOLD analysis project Ga0098043, IMG submission 92581) | Marine viral communities from the Subarctic Pacific Ocean - 9B_ETSP_OMZ_AT15188_CsCl metaG | ecosystem: Environmental > Aquatic > Marine > Oceanic | place: Subarctic Pacific Ocean | collected 2015-01-10 | reverse complement strand
GTTCTCCTAAAAAACCATAGGAATTACCCTGACCACGAGTAATACTATTACGAATACGACCCATGCGATTTGCATTTCTGGTCGCTATTCGCTTCATGCTTGATGTTATTGGTACATAAATCATGTGTAATACGTCAAATACATCACAAACCCTGTAAAATATATTGCTAAAATAGCAGAGTTTACTACAATTAATGCTCTATCGTACCACAAAATACCAACAAATAACCACATCCCTGCACCAAGACACATAACAACATGGCTATATGGTTGCAATTCAAATGAATTTAGACAAGCACCAACAATTATTACTGCTGTTGCTACCCATTTGACGTACCAACTAAGATCGTGTGTTGGTGTAACTTTTTTTATTTCTTTCATACGAATAATCCAATTGTTTGAATAATGATTAAAATAAGAAGCTCGACAGCTAGTATTGTATGATACCAGACCCACCGAGCTTCATAAAGTTTTCTTACAGCTTTTCTATGAAAAACTCGCAAGTGCCACCCTCTATCTTGCTCCTTATTTGATAATCTCATTTTTATTATCACCCTTCTATTACGACAAACTAAACCTACATAACATAGATAAAAAACTATTGCAACCATAAATTTAATTTTTTTTATGTATTGACCTTTGTAAAAATACATGATACAATCATAAAACCCCTTGAGGGGGTAAACTATATAACATCAATATTAGGATTTAATTAATGGTAAAACAAACTAAAAAACCGAGATGGTCTACTCCTTCAGCTAGAAAGGAAAGACAGAAATATACATCAGATAATTACAGAAGTAAATATAATAAAATTAAATGGTCTACTGACAAAAAAAAGAAAGATACATCCAATGACATTAACAATTAATGAAAATATTGAATATTTACTTGATGATGCTGTAGAATTAGGTCGAGTTCGTTCAGATTGTCCTGAGTGTGGAAGTGGAAATACTTTCTCAGCTATGTACTTACCTACATCAATGGTTGTTGTATACAATTGCTTTGATGCCAGTTGTGAAGTAAAGGGACATAAAAAAGTTGGATTACAAAAAACCAATTTAAGAAATGGATTGTTTTCTAAAGCTACAGATATTCCAATTATGATACAGGAAGAAATATCTTTACCCAATTTAATTTCTATAAAAGATAGTAATGATGCCTGTATTGCGTATTTAAAAAAAGTACAATGCTATGACCTTTTTATTCAAGATCACATCAATGTAAAATATGATCCACAACAAGACCGCATAGTATTTTTAGTAGAAGATTTAGAAAGTAGTAGAGTAATCAATGCTGTAGGTAGATCTCTTAAACCAAGTTCTCAACCAAAATGGTTTAAATATGCAAAGACATCAGCAGATTATAAGATAGGATGTGGCAGTATAGCTGTCCTAGTTGAAGATATTCCGTCTGCTTGTGTTGTTTCAAAGTTGAAAAATGTTGTAGGAATAGCTATGTGTGGTACTATATTATCTGAAATATTATTACACTATCTTACAAGAAAAAATTATGAAAAAGTATTGGTGTGTTTAGATAAAGATGCAGTATTGAAAAGTATGATGATTTGTGATACGATAAAACATAAGGTAAAATATTCTTCTGTTTTATTTCCAGAAGTAGATTTAAAAAACATGAACCCAGAACAACTAGAAGAATTGGTATTTAAAAATGGCTAAAAAGAAATCAATGTATGGTGAAAACAATTATAATCCTGTAAAGAAAACAAGACGTAGGTTTAAAAAACCACCACTAAATCATAGAAAGAAACTTACACCTTCTGAAAGTAGAATGAAAAAGGCAGGGGGATAATGCAAGACATAGAATTAAATGTCCTAGCTACTATGCTAGATAAATCTGTGTGGGATAGAACCAAAAACTTTATAACACCAGTCATGTTTCCTAAAGATTGGCGGTCATTGGCTCACACCATTAGAGAAGCCCATCTTAAATATGAGGAGATTGAAAGTCTTGATGCTACAACATTAGTAGCAGTACATAAAATAATGTTTCCGGCTATGCCTGATAGTAAAGCTGTACAAACTTTTGATCTCATAGATGATTTGTTAGCTGTTAAAAAGGTTGATGTAAACCTAGCGTATGATTGGGCTAAAACTTTTTGGCAAAGAGATATGGCTAGACAGATTGGAGAGAAAGCTGTTGGTTTTTGGACAGGTGAAAACTCTATGGCTTTTTCTGAGATCTCACAGATGATAGAAAAGGTCGCATCTAACAGTCTTGATGGAGAAGATAGTTTTAGAATTATACATGAGGATTTTGAAGAATTAATAAAGTCTACAGTCAAACAACCAGACTTTACTTTTGGATTACATAATTTAGAACGCAATGTACAAGGATTAAATAGAGGAGATTTTGGAATTATCTTTGCTAGACCAGAGATAGGCAAGAGTAGTTTTTGTGCTCATCTTGCATCACACTACATATCCAGAGGACAGAAAGTACACTATTGGGCTAACGAAGAAATAGCCAAGAAAGTTAAACTTAGAATTATTACAGCGTATTTTGATATTGACAAGAATACCCTGCAAAAACAAAAGGATAGGTACATAGAAGAGTACAAAGAAAAGGTTGATGCTAATTTAGTTGTGATGGATAGTGTAGGAACTAGTGTCAAAGAGATTGTAAATTTTACTACATTGAATAAACCAGACGTAGTATTTATAGATCAAATGGATAAAGTTAAGATTGATGGTACATACACTCGTGGAGATGAAAGACTAAAAGAGATTTATGTTATGGGTAGAGAGTTAGCCAAAAGACATAATTGTTTGGTGTGGGCTGTATCACAAGCTAGTTATGAAGCACACGAAAGAGAAGTAATAGATTATTCTATGCTTGATAACAGTCGTACAGGTAAAGCCGGAGAAGCAGATTTAATTATAGGTATTGGTAAACAAATGGGAATAGATGAGAACAATACTCGCTTCTTAGCAGTAAGTAAGAATAAAATAAATGGGTGGCATGGTAATGTGCCTGTTCAAATAAATATTGCAACAGGAAGGTATAGTGTATGATTACTTGTTTAGATATAGAAAATACTTTTACTAAAGGTAACAGTATGCCGTACAATGGAAATAATATATTGGTGTCGGTAGGCTATCTTACAAATGGTGGAGAACAAAAATATTTATGTTTCTATCATGCAGAAGAACCGCCTACAGAAAATAATATAGACATCTTACAAGATATTTTAAACCGGACAACTTTGCTTGTTGGACATAACATAAAGTATGATCTTCAATGGTTACTGGCTTGTGGTTTTCAATATGAAGGAGAAGTTTGGGACACAATGGGCGTTGAGTATTTACTAGCTAGAGGATTAAATAGAGAGTTATCTCTTAGTGCTTCTTGTAAAAGACGCAATGTTTCTGAGAAAAAGTCTCACATTTTTGATGAGTTTATCAAAGCCGGAAAAGGTGTAGACGAAATACCTTATGATAAACTTACAGAGTATGGTGTACAAGATGTAAAGTCAGCGTATGAGTTAGCATTTGCACAGGCTGATATTTTAAATATTTCCTTACAAGAATGGGCTACACAATGAAAGCTACAGTTAAATTACACATGGATGTTTGCAGAACACTATGCGACATAGAAAATAATGGTATCAAGGTTGATGTTCCTAAACTTCTTGAGATTGAAAAAGATTTTAGAGATGAACACACAGAGATAGAACATGAATTAAATACCATGATTACAGAGCTATGCGGAGATACACCAATTAATCTAGCATCAGCAGAGGACAGATCAAAGTTATTCTATTCCAAAGTTGTTAGAGATAAAAAAGAATGGAAAGAGTTTTTTGATTTGGGTACAGTTGTTAAAGATGGAAAGAGAAAAAAGAAATTTATTAAAGTATCTACACCAAGTATATTTAGAAGTAAGTATCAGTATAAAGTTGGTGCGTTTTTAAAAACACATAAGAAAACTTGTAGAGCCTGTAGAGGTAGAGGCACAGTTGATTTTATGAAAAAAGATGGCACTTATGGTATGCCCCGTAAATGTAAGATGTGTTTTGGTAGAGGTGTTGTTTACATGAACACCAAAGAAAGAGCGGGTCTTGGTCTTAATCCTCTAAACGAAAAAGATCTTTCTGTACATGGATTTAAAACAGACATAACAACTATTAAAGAAAAGATGTTACAGGTGCATGGAAGGGAAAGAGAGTTCTTACAAAAATATATGAGGTATAACGCTTTGTCTACTTACCTCAATACTTTTATAGATAGTATAAAAAACAATACAGGTAAAGATGGATTTATACACCCACAGTTTATGCAATGTGTAACAGCTACCGGAAGATTATCTTCTCGTAATCCTAACTTTCAGAATATGCCTAGAAGCACTACGTTTCCTGTTAGAGAAGCTATTGTTAGTCGATTTGAAGGTGGCAAGATACTTGAAGGAGATTACAGCCAGTTAGAATTTAGAGTAGCAGGATTTCTTGCAAAGGATGAACAAGTCTTACAAGATGTAAAAGATCAAGTTGATGTTCACTCCTATACCGCAAGTATTATTGGTGTTAGTAGACAAGAAGCAAAAGCACACACTTTTAAACCTCTATATGGTGGCAAGACAGGAACGACAAGTGAAGTAAGATACTATGAAGCGTTTCTTGAAAAGTATAGTGGTATAGAAGAATGGCATAAAAGATTAGGTCGTGAAGCTCTTGTACGCAAAAAAATAACCCTACCATCAGGCAGGGAGTATCAGTTTCCAAACGTAAAAAGTTATTCAAATGGTGGATATTCTAATGCTACACAAATAAAAAACTATCCGGTACAAGGGTTTGCAACCGCAGATCTACTACCTGTTGCATTAATATCACTACATAAAAAAATAAAAGAAAAACAAATAAAGAGCTTGATTTGTAATACAGTACATGATAGTATAGTATTGGATGTACACCCTCAAGAAGAGGAAATAGCGATACATTTACTTGAAGAAGCCATGCTAGGCATACGAAAGGAGTGCCAAAGAAGGTATGGTGTTGAATACAATATGCCAATTGGTATCGAACTAAAAATCGGTAATGATTGGTCTAACCTAGAAACTGTCAGCACAAAGGAGTTGCAATAATATGACAGACGTAGCAGTAGCAGAAACGCCAAATATAAAAGATTTGGTGACAGCAAAAGAAATAGACACAGATACACTAATGGCAATGTTAGGTCAAAAGGATCTGTCGTCTACATCAAGCGAAAGCACTAAGGCGTATTTACCTAGACTTTCGATTGAGCACAATACTGAAGATGATGACGGCAATAGCCTTCCTCGTGGAAAGTGGCGTGTAAGAGATGCAAATGGTGAAACAGTTCACAGCGATACTGTTATCTTTCGACCTTTTTTACGAAGATATATGTATAGTGTTTGGGATCAAGGACAACAATCGTATTCGTCAATGACAATCCAAGCATCATCATTTGGAGATAAGTTTTTTGATACTACAGGTGGACTGAAATGTGGTAAGATAGATCGAAAAGAGTTAGATCTTCTTGCTCCAGACGACCCTGCAAGGACACTCCAAGCAGGTATTAAGTGTTCGCAAATTATTTATGGAACAGTAGCTTTATCTGGCAACGCAGAAGCTATTCCTCATGCGTGGTATGCAAAGGGAAGTAACTTTATGCCTGTCAGCGATTGGATTAAAACCCTAGAAAAGCAAGGCAAACTGTTGTTTAATACACGAGCACTCTTAACGACAGTAAAGCAAAAGTATGGTGGTAACATTTTTTACAAAGCCAACATTGAAGTTAAAGATAGTGTTGAATTTGTTCCAAAAGGAGATGTGCCATTGCTTGAGAGCTTTATGGATATAGTCAATCTTCATAATTCTGACATTGAAGAAAAGTACAAGGAGTCTCGCAAGGACTTTGAAGATGTGGAGATAGTTGACTCATTAGATGAATAATCTTATTAAGGAGTATTTACAACTTTATTTACAAAAAGTAGTTTCGGGGGATGCCTATATTTCCCCCGATTCTATTTCTTTTTTTAAAGATGAGTGTGCAAAAGCTCTAGAAAAACAATTTACTGATAAGAAAAAAGACTGGTCTATGAGAATGTCTGGACTTGGTAAACCCTTGTGTCAGCAACAACTAGAAAGAGATAAAATAAAAACGGAGACAATGGAGTACAACGCAGTAAACAGATTTTTATTTGGAGATCTGCTTGAAGTTTTGCTTTATATAGAAATGAAAGAAGCAGGAGTTAATGTAGAAGATTATCAAAAACCTGTAACTTTAGAGATTGAAGGCGTACAATTAAAAGGTACGCTTGATATAATTATTGATGGTAAGGTTTGGGATATTAAAACTGCAAGCCCCTACGCTTACACCAGTAAATTTTCAAGCTACACTCGTGTAAAAGACAACGATCCTTTTGGTTATGTAGTACAAGGATATTTGTATGCAGAAGCGGATAAAAAACCCTTTGGTGGTTGGATAGTAATTAACAAATCATCTGGAGAAATACAAATATGTCCTGCACCAAATATACAAGATGATGAACGTGCATCTGCATTGGCTGTAGCTTCATATAACATAAATGCGTTAAAAGATAAAAGTATTCCACTACAGAAGCTAGAAGATGTTCCAGAAAGATTTAGAGGAAAGTCAACAGGAAATAGAGTGTTAAACACTACTTGTAGTTTTTGTAATTTTAAAAGTCATTGTTGGTCTAACTCAAAACTACATCACAAGGTTGCATCAGAAGCAAAAAATCCCCCTATGGTGTGGTACTCACAATTAAATAAGGAACAAATGTAATGCCTTTAATATTATATCATGGTATAAAAAAAGAAGATGTTATAGGTAATCCTCGATGTTTTTTTATTTATACTGAGAATGAAAAAAAAGAAGGGGGAAAGGTGTACATGAGAGAAGCTCAAAACTGTTTACCATTAACAATCAGTAAGGCTCCCTCTTCTAGTGTAGAGGCTCAATGGACAGATAGTAATTATCGAGAGAATACAACTAAATTTGGTAGAGATGTAGATAGAGTAGTAGAATACTTAGATCGCAGAGCTATTGTGTTTTTAGAAAGTCAATTTTTACAAGAAGAGGAAAACAGCATAATGGCAGATAACGCACCTAGAACATTAAAGTTTATTAAGAATACGATTAGTTATTTAGTAGAAAAGTATGAGCCACAATATGTCAAGACGGACTAGAATGAGTAGGCGTGTAGCCGGAACAAAATACAGAAGTAATTTTGAAGTAGATTTTGCATCAGATTTAATTAGAAGAAAAGTAGATTTTGATTACGAACCAGATAGCTATGAGTATCAACCAAAGACTACAACATATACACCAGATTTTTATTTACCAGAACAACAAATTTATATCGAAACAAAAGGTTTTTTTACGTCAGAAGATCGAACAAAACACTTGACATTTAGGAAACAACACCCTAACATTGATGTCCGTTTTGTATTTTCAAATGCAAATAACAAACTTACAAAATCTGGAAAAACAACGTATGCTCAATGGTGTGTACGAAACGATTTTAAGTATAGTAATAGAGTTATTGATGAAACATGGCTAGTAAAGGAGATTGAAGAAGATGCCAAAGAAGATTGATGCTACTTGGAAAAGCCCTATAGGGCAAAAACAATTAAAAGCATGGGAAGAAAATCAAAAGAAGATTGCTAAAGATAATGTAAATCATCCATCTCATTATAAAAAAGGTGGTATGGAAACTATAGACATTATGCAAAATTTATTACCATTAGAAGAGTTTATGGGCTATCTAAAAGGCTGTATTATAAAATACATCAGTAGATATGAACACAAAGATAATCCGTTAGAAGATTTGGCAAAAGCAGAGTGGTATATAAAAAAACTTAAAGAAGTAAGAACAAAACACGATGCGTATATAACTTTAGAGAAACATTTACCATGATGCCAAAATACAGAACAATGCAAGATGCTGTGACAGAGTTTCAAAAAGCATTTGGAAGACCCACAGATTTAAAGTTTTCTGATATAGAAATATCTAGTGATGTAGCTAATACTTTTGGATTAAGACAAGCGTTAATTGAAGAAGAGTTTTATGAATTAACAAAAGCTATGAATGAAAAAAATGAACAAGAAATAAAAAAAGAATCCGCAGATCTATTGTATGTTTTAGCAGGGTTATTTGTAGACTTTGGTTGGGATATGCAAGTAATATTTAATAGAATACACGAATCAAATATGTCAAAACTTGACGAAAATGGAAAACCTGTCTATCGAAAAGACGGAAAAATAATGAAATCAAACCGCTATAAACAAGCAGATTTAAGGGGAGTATAATGCAAAAGTTACCATCAGCCTATCAAGAATACATACACACATCACGCTACTCAAGGTGGTTAGATGATGAAAATCGTAGAGAAACATGGGAAGAAACTGTAGGTCGTTATTTTGACTACATGAAATCTAGAGAACAAAACAAAAATGTTTTTGACGATAGCACAGTAGAACAATTACAAAAGGCTGTTCTTAATCTTGATATTATGCCTTCTATGCGTTTGTTAATGACATCTGGCAAGGCAGTAGAAAAGTGTAACGTGGCTTCTTATAATTGTAGTTATGTTCCTATAGATAGCCCCAGAGCATTTGACGAAATACTTTATGTTTTAATGAATGGTACTGGTGTAGGGTTTTCTGTAGAAAGAGAAAGCATAATACAATTACCAGTAGTAGAAGAACACTTTGAAGATAGCAGTACAGTTATTGTTGTAAAAGATAGTAAGTCTGGTTGGGCTAGGGCATTTAAAGAATTAATATCTTTATTGTATTCCGGTCAAGTTCCTACATGGGATATGAGCCAAGTACGACCTGCCGGAGCTAGACTTAAAACTTTTGGTGGAAGGGCAAGTGGTCCTGACCCATTAGAGGATCTGTTCAGATTTGCGGTTAATCTGTTCAGAAAGAGTGCAGGTAGGCGATTGAGTAGTATAGAGTGCCATGATTTAGTGTGTAAAACGGCACAAGTAGTAGTAGTAGGTGGTGTTCGCAGATCTGCACTCATTTCTCTTAGTAATCTTAGTGATGATTTATTGCGAGGTGCTAAATCAGGAGACTGGTGGAACCATCATAGTTATAGATCTTATGCTAACAATTCTGCTGTTTATAAAGATAGACCAGAGATGGGTATATTTATGAAAGAGTGGACATCTCTTTATGAAAGTCGATCTGGTGAAAGAGGTATGTTTAGTCGTTTTGCAGTAAAAAAACAAGTAGAAGCAAATGGTAGAAGAGATCCTAACTTTGCTTTTGGTACAAATCCGTGTTGTGAGATTATTCTTAGACCTAATCAGTTTTGTAATTTAACAGAGGTTGTTGTTAAGAAAACAGATACACTAGATACGTTGAAAGAAAAAGTTAGACTAGCAACAATACTAGGAACATATCAATCTACCCTTACAGACTTTAAATACTTGCGTAAAATATGGCAAAAAACTACAGAAGAAGAAAGATTGCTTGGTGTTAGTCTTACAGGAATAATGGATAACAAAATAACCAATGGTGCAAAAGGCAACTTAGCAGAGGTTTTAGAAGAACTTAAACACCTTGCTGTTGAAACAAATACAGTATGGGCTGAAGCATTAGGTATTCCTCAAAGTACAGCAATTACTTGTGTCAAACCATCGGGTACAGTTAGTCAGCTAGTAGATGCCTCAAGTGGTATTCACGCTAGACATAGCCATTACTATATTCGTAGAGTAAGAGGAGACAAAAAAGATCCACTAACACAATTCTTAATGGATAGTGGCATACCTTGTGAAGATGCAGTTGGAGATATAGAAAGTAAGAATACTGCGGTGTTTTCTTTTCCTATACAAGCACCTTATGGATCTGTAGTTAATGACGATCTCAATCCTATAAAACATTTAGATTTGTGGTTGACATATCAATTGCATTGGTGTGAACACAAACCTAGTATAACAATTACTGTTAGAGAACACGAATGGTTAGAGGTTGCCTCATGGGTATATAAGAATTTTGATTATATGTCTGGTGTGTCATTTTTCCCACACACAGATGCTGTTTATGCTCAAGCACCTTATGAAGAGATAAACAAAGAGGAATATGATAAGTTAGTTTCCTCTATGCCAACAACCATAGACTTTTCTAAATTAAGTGAATATGAGAAAGAGGATGGTACAAAAGGCACACAAGAGTTTAGCTGTGTTGGTGATGTATGTGAGGTTGTTGATGTTTGATGAGGACAAAAAAAAAGAGAACAGATACACTCCTGTTCTCACTTTTTCTTTAATGCTTGATGCTAAAAATGCGTTAAATCCTGCTGTAGAAGTTTCAAAAATTGATCCTAAAGATTTTGTTACTCACATGGATGAATATATGCCAGACTTTGATTATACTCAAGACATAGCAGGATTAATTACTCATGTTGCAAATTTAATTGATTTTGTACTAAAAGAAACCGAAGAGTATTGTGGTACAATAACAGATGTTAGCTATCCTAGTGAAAGAGTATCAGGAAAAATACCTGATATTCCTACATTACACCAGACTATTAAGAAGAAAAAACTTAATTAATAGGGTTTGCAATCATATCTGCTTCTAATAATATTTCTTTAATTCTTTTTTTTACCTTTGGTGTAGGTATTTTTTTTACCGCTTTAGCTTTTTTAACTACCTTTGGTTTTTCTTTCATTTCCCTTATATCTGCTAAAACTTCAAATGGTAAACGTATTTGATACTTATCACTATACACAACTATATACTCCTATTTCTTTACTAATGAACCACCAAAATATAACCCCACGATAGCTGATACTAAATGTGTATCAAGTGGTGTTATTACTAATCCTGTCATCTGTTCCCATTTAACCATCTCTTTACCTTCAAAGATAAAGAAACCCGGATTGAATTGTGTCCAACCAACAGTTACAGCTATGTCAGGATAAAATACAGCCACAATCTTAGGCCATACAATTATTGCACCAATGGCTCCTAAAGCTATTAGCCTTCGTGTCCATTGAAAGTGCGGATTTTCGTAACGTCTAGCTTTGTCAATAACCTCTGCTTCTTTGGTCATTGCAGCCATCATTAATTTATTGTTTGCTTCTTTTGCTTTAATGCTTTGACCCCATATTGACATAACACCACCAAGTAATGATGATCCAAGCATTGTAATCAATTCCATAGGTATTCCACCCATAATACTACCTCCTCCGGAAGATCCGGCTTCTGTTATCGTTTCTGCTACAGGTACTATACCTAATAGTGTTAGAAGAATTTCCATTAATCTCCACCAGCATCTTTAATCTGTTCTTTAAGTTCTTCTATTGTTTCATGTCTAGTTAATTTACGTTTGGCTTTACCACCAAGAGAGTAGACTGCTCTCATTGTTTCATCGTGTTCAATAAAGTTTTTTTCAAGAATACGAACACGATCAATTAATCTAACAACCATGACAGTTAATTCAGCTAACTTCTTATCTGATAACTCTCTGGTGTCTCTAATCTCTTCATCTAATTCTTGATGTAAATTTTTAAGTGCTGTTAGAACATCTTGACGAAAAGTATTTGTGATCCATCGTATCAACCACCATAGCCCATATCCGGCTGCTGCTGCGGTTAAAACAGGAATACCTACCTTCTCAAAAAGTTCTATCACAATGCCTACATCCATTGCAATTTCCCTTTCTTTATGGACTTTTTAACATACTAATCAACCACATCACACCACTACCAACAAGAGCTAGAACAACACCAGCCCCATACATTCTTGATTTTTCTTTTTCAAGTGTATTAACACGCTTACTAAGTTGTCGAATATCTACTTCAAGGTTTTGATGAGATGATACAAGACCATCAACCTTACCCTCTAATCTCCCTATTGCTAAGAGAAGTTCTGTTTGTCTGTCGTCACTCATTGCTGTAGCCCAAGACTACGCATTTGTTCTCCTAGAGATACTTTTTCAGCCATACTAGGAGATATACCTTGTGCTACGGCTTGAACATCCATTGCATAACTTTGTAATAGTTTTTCTGTTGCTTCTCTATTCTGAGCCGTGACAATCAAACCCATTACATTTTGTAAAAAGTCGGTGTTATTCATTTGTGAGTCTTGATACAAACTATATAGTGAGCTTTTAAAATTTTCGTATTCTTTCCTATTTGTGTATTCTTTAGTTGATCCTACTAATGCAGGAATTATAGTTTGCACCACATTTTTTCTAGCAGTAAATGGTCTAATTCTATTGGTGTCTACTGCTTCCATTGCTAATTCTGCAAAACCCGGAGTTGCTAATATCTTCATAATTGTCTCGTTACCTTTTGAAGAAAACATTCTTAATAAATATTCACTTGCTACATAACGAACACTAACAACACCTCTAGCAATACTAAATGATCTGGACAATGCTGCACTATCACTCATTGGTTTTAAATCTTGACCAAATCTTGAAACTTCACCTTTTCTTGAATTATTTGATACTTTAATTAAACCTATTGCATCATCAAACTCATCTCCCAAAACAGTTTTGTATAATTCTCTGTATGAACCTAGTTCGTTGGAAAGTGCGTTCATGTCAACAAAATCTTGATCTGCTTGTCTTACTACTGTTTTTTCTAGTAATCTTCTAGTTATTCCTCTTCTAATAGAATCTTCAAAAAATTGTGCTTGTTCTGGAGCTTGTTCTCTAACTGTTTTTACCAAAATATCAAAGGCTTTAGCAGAATCCGCACCTGTTTCTTCTTTGAAAATTCTACTTATAATGTTTTCCCCTATATCGTATAGTCTGGTTTTTCCTTTAGAAGCATCAGCAAACAATCTCATACCTATTGATATATTTTCTTCAGCAGTAGCAATAGCTTTATCACCTATTTCTTTTGCAATACTTCCTATTACTTCTGCATTTCCTTGCATATCTTTTGCATCATACAGAGGATCTCCTTCTAATTCAGTAGCTGCATCTCTTTCCAGACTTTTTCTAGATCTACCAGTAAAATTACCCTTATCATCTACTGCTGGAGTTCGTTTTATTATGTCATCAAAATCTTCTGGTAAACCTAATATATCTCTAAAACCATTATCTTTATAAAATAAAGTGCTTTTGTCTAAGTCTAGTTTTTTAGTTAGGCTATCTAACATAATTCTTTCTGTCATTTTTTGTTCTGTTAAATCTCCATATAATTCAAGGAGCATGACATCTTTCATTTCAGCATCAAACTTAGTTTTTAATTCTGCATCATCACCTATCATTCTATTATATAAATCTCTGGTAGTAGTAGCACTATCCATTCCTTCTCCAGCATGAAATTGATTGGTTCTATTGAAGTATCTGTTAAATGGAATAGGAATGTCTGTGTCGCTATTATAACTATTCTTTAAACTTTTTGAAAAAAACATTTGTCCTACATTATCTCTATAAAAATCAGAGGCTTTTTTAAGTCTATCAAATACAGGAGATCCCTCTGGAATAGCTACATCTAAATAATCATTTAGTAAACTTTCAGCTTGCATTAAAATTGAAGCACCTTGTCTGTCACCTCCATTTTGTGCATCAAAAGCCTTTTGACCTATAGATGATCTAAAAGCAACAGCTTCTTTAGGAGACAAATTATCAGGCTCTTTTAATTCACCTCTAATTTTAGCAAAACTCTCATCTAAGGAGTTTAATCTTGCTGTTTGTTCTGCACTAGGACTTACAATTTCTCTAAGATTGCTTCTTTCTTGGTCGATGTCTATTAGTTTATTAACAGTATTTATAAATGGTCTAACTTTAGGGTCGTTTCTTGCTAAATCTGTAAATATTTGTTTAGCTTTTTGTATTCCTCCGGGTCCATATTCTAACCCTGTAGTTTTTATAAAATTATTCATGCTTATAACAAAACTAGAAGTATCTATAGTTTGTCCTCTTGCAACACCTCTAAATGCTTCATCATACAATTTATTAGATTGGGTTTTGTTCCTATCAAAAACATCGTTAAATAAATTTATTTGTCTTTGTTTCATATTTTCTATTTTAGGTCTTTTGGCAACTATACCCTCTTTACTTATTAAAGCAGTACCTCTAACACTATCTGTAAAGTTTGCAACAGCTTTTCTTTTTTCTTTAATAGAAGTTTGAATTATATCAAGTTTTTCTAATGTTTTGTTAAAGTTACCATAATTATTTTTAGGATCGGCTATACGTTCTTGAATTAATTCTGAAAGATATACCTGTTCTTCTGGATCTAAATTTTTAATTGTATTGTTTGCTGCATCAAAAGCATTATCAATATTTTTAAATTCATTTGCATTAGCTCTTTCAGAAATATTATAAATATCTCTTAAAGCTCGTGAAATATTAGCTTCCATTCTTTGAGGAACAGCAAGGTGTTTTCTATGTTGCTCCATCATATTATTAACCATTTTACGAATAGGTCCAGAAACTCCTTGACCACTTTCTTCAAATCCTTCAACTTTATCTAAAAGTTTGAATAATGCTGTAGTGTAGGATCTTGATGCTGTATCTGCTTGATTCTGTAAATAATCAATTTTAGTTAAGTTTTCAAGTACTTGTTTATAACTTTGAGTTGGTGTAAGTAAACTCGCTCTATTTGCAACTCTACCCATTTGTAAATAACTTTCTTTTGCTCCTTCAAATAAACCTATTGACCAGTTAGCTTCAGTTGCTGATGTTAAATCAGCTAAAATTGCATCTACTTCTTTTACAAGTTTTGGATCAGTAGAGCCTTTTAGTAAACTAGATCTAAGACTTTCTCTTTGTTCTTTAAAAGCTCGATAACCTTTAAATAAAGTATCGTAAACCTCTGGTGTTTCTTGTTTCACAGTAGCTAAAGTTCTTGTGATTTCTCTAAATACTTTACTAGTTTTGGGATTTTCTATTAAACCTTGTAAAAGATTTCTTTCTTGAGCAGTAACTTCAACATCTTTTGCTAGGCTTGCTAAACCACCTTTACCTTTTATAATTTGATCTTTATCGCCTTTAGATATTCCTAATTGACCTTTTTCAATTATATCAAATACAGTATCTAACTGACCATCAAAGAAAAGTTTTGCTGTAGCTCTTGTACCTAATACAGAACCTATAACTGGCATCACGGCTCTTTTACCAATAAATGAACCAAGACCTATTCCTACTATTGGACCCAAGATACTTACAGCACCTAAAATACCGGTAGAGTTAAGAGGGTCCATGTTAGCAAAGGAGTCTTTAAACATTTCTTGTGTTGCACTTGAAGCCACAACACTACCTAATGTTAGAGCCTGTTCAAATGCTATAGTTTGTTTGAGATCACGAGAACTAGTAATTGCTCCTTTTCTTAAACCTGTCCATGTCTTACCAAGCAACCCTTGTCCTGATTGTTTATTTCGTAAAGCAACTAATGCTGCATTAGGATCAAAAACACCATTTTTAGTATACTTAGAATTTCTTCTTACTATTTTTTTTGTGCCTTCAAGTCCAAGCCTTGCTAGACCTGTTATACTCATAGCATTAGCAGCTATTTCTAGTCCACTTAACACAGTTGATTCTGTTGCTCCTAGAGGAACACCACCGGGAGTAGCCATTTCTCTGTCAGGAGAAATTATAGTTTCATCTATTGGTGTTAAATTAAAATAAAATTGGGCTGCTCTTGCAACTATGCCATCTCCTCTGGAAAGCTCTGCAATAAATTTGTCACTTGCTGTTACACCCATCTCTCCATCTGGTATTGCTGCATAAACCATATCAAAGGTTATATTTTTCTTTTCTTCTTCTGTAAATTTATCTTCAACACCAAATCTTCTTGCCATCCATAAAGGATTTTTAACAAAAGGTTGAACATATTTTTGAGCAAAATCTACTGCTTTTGGTTTACGACTTAAAGCAAGATCAACAATATTACTAGGAATACCAGTTACTATAGAATATGCTTGCCTTTGAAAAAGCGTTCTTATACCTAGTGCTTCTTTTGCTCTGATCAAACTTTCTTCATCAAAAGGAGAAGCAGTAATATCTAGAAATTTATTATCTAGTAATCTTTGTGCTTGACCAAACATACCTTCTTTAGATTTTTCACCAGCCTTAATTTCTAGATTGTTAAAACCATACTGTTCAAGATTTCCCAAAACAACTTTATTTTTTATTACATTTTCTTCTATTTCATTAAGTTTTTCTGGGTAGTATTTTTTAAAATGATTAAAAACATTTGGATTATTTTTTACAAGATCATACTCATGTTGCCAATAAAACTTTTTATATTCTTGTGGATTTGCTTGTAGAGTTTTAAGATTATCCTTACCATACAATCTAGCCATCATTTTAGCTAGTGTTCTTTCCATTTGTTTTGGTGTATAGGCATTTTTTTCTACTACTTCTTCTACTATTGGAGTTTTTTCAATAGAACCTATTGCTTGTTGTAACATAGGTTGCTGTTGCTGTTCTTCTTGGGGTATCATTCTAGGATTAAAATTTTCTGTTCCAATATGACGTAGCTTTCCACTTTTTGTTCTTACAGTAAGACGTTCAGCCATATCTTTTGCAGAAATTGGCACAGATTCAGCAGCTAATGTGTAATCAACATCAGCCATTAGTTCTTTACCTTCAATAGTTGTTGGTACTCTCTTTTTTTCCATCTAGTCTGTTTCCTTTAAGATTACAATTTATTTGGGTTTAACGTCATCGGCGTCTTCATCAGATATTAAATTATCCTCCTCTTCATTGCCTATCAAAAACTCTTCTTCTTGTTTTATTTTGTTACCAAATAGATCCACATTGCTATCATTAAGCTCAATCATGTTCTTTGGTCTATATTGATTATAGTATTCAACTATATTTGATGTTGCTCTTGTTCTTCTTGTAGAGTCATCAAGTAGTTTATTGTAAACACCAGTAGCAATATTAGACTGATATTGAGGTTTATTGGGATCTAAAACTCTTGCAATTCCCAACTGTTTTTTATTTTCAACAACTTGATCTTCCATTTTTGAATGAAGATCTCTCATAACTTGTGCAATTAATTTTCTATTTTCTGCTGGATTTGTAGCAAAAGTACCAAATAAAGCATTTTGTGTTGCCATAAAATCAGCGTTAGATACAGCATTACCACCAGCACCCCCTTGAATATATTTTGCAAAAGAAAAGGTAAGAGTTAGTTTTTCCATTGCAAACTTATAAGAGGCAAGAGCTTCAGCATTATTTGGATCGTTTTGTAATTGTAATTCAGCATTTCTTACTTCTTTTGATATAGATTGTAAAACATCTTTTCGTTGAGCTTCACTTAAATCAGTTTTTTCAATTTCAGCAGCAAGTCTAGATTGTATTTGTCCTAAACGATTTTCTTGTACAGCCGTTGTAATTTTTGCTCCGTCAAAAAAATCAAACAATTCTTTTACACCAACAAGTTTATCTAATCCACTTTTTACAAGACTAGAACTCATATTGGTAGTTATAGGTTTTTCTTCAATCATAAGTTGCATAATATTCATAGCACCATCTTGAATATTTCTTGCTCTTTGTATATTCTCTCTTATAGTTTTTCCACCTTCTGGAATAGGATTAAAAGTTAGTGGGTTTCCTTGAAAATCTCTTCTAGAATTTTTAATAGCATCTGCCTTTGTTACTATGTTAAAAATATCATTATCAGTCAAATTTTTGTTATTTTTTAGTAGTGCTCTTGTTCCTGCAAAATATTCTTGATCATCTATCTCATCAGTATTATATTCTTTTGTAAGTTTTATAAAATCAGGATTTACATACAAGGATTTAATTTGTGAAGAAAATTGACCTAATGATGCGTCAGTTTCTGTTTGTGCAAAAGAATTAGCATATTTTCTATCTGTAAAAATTTTGTTATATTTATTTTTAGCCTCAACAAAACCTGAACCATATTTAGCTATTTCTTGTTCTTTAAAAAATGGTGTGGCAAATATATGAGTAGAACCAAATAAAACTCTAGGAGTATAAGATGGATTTTTTGTTCCATCCTTATTATCTTTCATATTTACACTATAAGAAGTAGTCCATAAATCATTAAGTTCTCTATCCCATCCATTTTTTTTAATTATATCTTGGGCTGCCTCTAACGATATTTTTTTATTATTAACAGCATCTACCAATGGTTTCATTGCTCTGTCTATTTGTGTTCTTTTTGAAAACAATCTACTTTTTGCATCAGTACCTGCAATCTCACCAGTAAAACCATCAGGTAAATATGTTGAATCAGCACCAAAACGAACAGCAACTTTTTTCTTAGACGCTGTATTTTTAGCATCAACTTTATATTTTTCTATTGCTTCTTTACTAAGAATATCCATCCCTTTTAAAATTTTTTCATAACCAAACCTAGTATCTAGAAGATCTTTTTCATCTTCTAGTTTAGCTATTCTGTCTCTTTCTTTAACTCTTTCGTTAAGTAAATGTTGTGCTCCTCCTCCAACAAAAGATGCTATTGCTTGTCCAAAATCAATTGCCATTGGTGTTCTCCACTTCACTCATAAAACTATTTTTATCAAATTCTGGTTTACTTTTTTCTTCTTCTTCTGAAGGCATCTCTTCATCAAAATTGTTAGAAAGAACTTCAGCATATCGAGTAGGATTTAGATCTCTCATAAGATCCATAATGTCATCTTGCGGAATAATATCTAATTCTACTGAATTATTAAACTTAGGTGAGATCCCTGCTTTTCTAGCGTTTGTTAATAACTTCAAAGAAATAGGAACATTTAATAACTCAGCCACATCAGGATTAACTTTTCCATTTGTAAAAGCACCAAAAGATATTGTTCTTGCTATAGTTTCAATCGGTACACCAGCATCCATTAATCGTAACAAATCTAATTTTCTTTCAGGAACTTCCATTCTTTGTTCTATATCCTTATAGGCTTCTTTTATATCAACGTGTTCTGGAGGAGAATCCCACGGCCACTTACCTTCTGGTTGTGTTAAACTATATCCTGCTGGTGGTACAGAAAAAGGATCAACACCAAGTTTTTCATATCCTTTTTGTAATTCTTTTTGTGCCATTGTTTTTCCTTAACCTATAAAAAATTTATTAAGTTCTTTTTGTGCAATTTCTCTATCTTTTGCTGGAATATCCTCTAGATAATTACCTAAAATTTCTGATGCTAATTCACCCATGCTATTGTCTTGTGATCGTTGAGGAATTTGTTGTAATTCCATTCCTCTTTCTCTAGCTCCTTCTTCGGTAAGTCTGTAAGCCTCTACAAAACCATTTCCACCACTACCACTTGTAGTAGTACCAGCACCTTTTTTACCACCTCCAAGAATATTGCTAATTGCAGCACCTGCAACTGTGCCTAAAGTCTTTGTTACAAAACTACCTAAAACATATTTTTTTCTCATCTTTACCTCTACTTTAATTAAATAACTTGTCAAAAACTAAACCACCAACAGCACCTATAGCTTTACCAAAGTTTGCAGAATACTGTAAATCTTTATTTATATCTCCTCGTTGAGCAAGGAGAGCAGCTTGATGTGCTCTTTCAACAGCAGCTTCAGTTGTTTGAATTACAAATGCAGCCTCATCTCTGTATTGTTGCCACAAATTATTTTGTGCAGCTACAGATAATCCTAATAGGGCTTGAGCATTGGCTCTATTAACTTCATTTTGTGTTGCGGTATTTTGTGTATTAATTTGTCTACGCCATTGAGCATTAGATTGATCTATCTGTGCTCTCATGTTTGCATTAAATCTATCACGACTATCAGATAATTCAGCATTAAATGTAGAAATAGAATTTGTTTGTCCTGCATTAAATTGATCTACGGCAGCTACTCTGTTAGCATTTGCTTCTTCAACTTGTACACCAAGCTGTGCAAAAAACTCTTCAACTTGTATTTGGTTTTTAGCATTTAGTTGTCGTGTAGCATTTTCTTGAGAAGCATCAGTAAACATCTCTTGAAGTTTACCATTATAACTTATAGTGTTTGAGGCTTGTGTGTTAGATAGATTCTGTAAATCAACACTTAAAAAGTTTTTAGCATTATTTACAGCAGAT
>Ga0098043_1000194_pt1 | contig 20148 bp, 36 predicted proteins | sample 9B_taG_FD_92581 | JGI IMG/M metagenome (GOLD analysis project Ga0098043, IMG submission 92581) | Marine viral communities from the Subarctic Pacific Ocean - 9B_ETSP_OMZ_AT15188_CsCl metaG | ecosystem: Environmental > Aquatic > Marine > Oceanic | place: Subarctic Pacific Ocean | collected 2015-01-10 | reverse complement strand
TTTAATGCAGAATGGTAACTAAGGTTCAAACCGTTTACATTATTATATTCTATGTTACCTGTGTCGATTAAAGGGTAAAATACATTATCTGTAAAACCGCCTGCAGTTAACTGTATACCTTGGTCAGACCAACTGTTAGCTACGTTAGTTGCGTTGTAAGTGTGTGCTAAGTCTGTATAGTCTAAGTCTGCTAGCGTAGATTCGCCTAAAGCGTCTATAAAGTTTATTACTTCTGAAAATATATTAACTCTGTAAACTATTAAACCGTTTTTTTCTAGCACTTCATTAAGATACATAGAACCGCTAAAAATTACTACGCCGTCATCCGATATTACAGCTTCGGTTTTTGCTCTAGGGTTATAGCTACTGTCTACGTCTAGGTTATATACTTGTTCAAAAAACTTATTGTTATTTTTTGTAGCAGGTAAGTCGAAGTCTTTAGTAAACGAAGCGTTTTTATTACCAAAGTCGCGTAGGTCGTCTACTGTAAGTGTTATAGATATAGTTTCGTCGCCAAATAAATCTATTTCTGTTTCTACTCCTGTTACTTGGTTTACTGCTTGTAGTCTAATCATTAGTTCGTTTGTATACGTTTTGCTACTGATTTTTCTACACTTACAATATACTGTATAAGCTTATCGCTTACGTTACGTTGTTTAGTGTAGCTTTTTTCTGTTATGTTAACAGGCTGCCATTTTGTTTCATCGTCGTACATAAGAACACGCGGACTAGTAAACAATTCTTCTAACCCTTCTGCTTCTAGTTCTGTTATGTATTCTGTGTTACACTCTATAGTTTCTACAGCTTGCACGTTTAGCGTAGTGTTTTTGTGTTCGTATGTTTCGTAGCTAAATGTGTCTTTTTGCCAACTTCCTGTATTCTTAGTAAACATTTCGCTGTCTATATTTGTAACACGCGTACTACGTTTGTTAAAGTTGTAGTAGTCGTAAGCGCCTACCCTATTAAGGAAAGCTAAACGTATTGTTTCATGTCCTTTGCAGTCTTCGCCTACTATTTTATATTTATATGTTTGACTATTTGCAGGGTTACCTGCTACGTTTTCTTGATATGCGTATACCTCGTAGTAGTCTGTATTAGCAGGTATGGTATGTCCTGCGTCTGTTAAGTTTTTAGGTGCTACACCTGCAAACCTTATACAATCGCCTTGTACGTTAACAGCTTGGTTAGCAGTATTTTCTATATCTAGTGTTGTACTTGCGCCGCCGTCGCCTGTTATAATTGTGCCACTTGAATCGTAAAACTTAACAAATATACCGCCTATGTTCGTTATAATAGTGCTACCGTCGTAATTACCTAAAATACCGTTAACAAATGCTACAGTACCGTAGTCTGTTAGTCTTACCTTGCGTTCTACTGTGTGGTCAAAACAAGTTAAAAAATTGTTTTCTCCTGTGCTTACACCTGTCGTTAACAAATACTTATCTAAATTAAATTCTAAACCGTCTTTATCTTGTTGGCAGCCGTTAAATATTAGGTATTCGTAAGCAGCATAATTAGCTATATCGCTAGTTACTGCGCCTAAAGGACTATTAGTACTTTCTTTACCTATATAAAGTTTAACCCTTATAACTGTCCTTAAATTGTCAACTATGTTTTGTGTTTTGTGTATAGAGTAATTATTCAAATGGCTTTGTATGTCTGTCGTAACGTAATCTTTAACAACGTTAGACAAATCTACTACACCCTTTTTTTCTTTATTAGGCGCTATCTTAAAAGTTATTTCGTGGTTTTCTTGTCCTATTAGTCCGTCGTCAGGAAAAAACTCGCGTATTTCACATTTAACTACATATCTATAATAAAAAGCGGCTGCTATAGTATTTTGATTTTCGCCTAAGACAAACATTAAACGACTATAAGCAGGCTGTAATCTTTTTGTTGGAAATTGTAATACTGATGGCATGTTACATGTTTTGTGTTACTGTTGCTATAAATTTGCTAGCATCCTTTGCATAGGCTCTAGCTATATCTTTAGGTAGGTTCTTTATTTCTTCGTTTAGTGCGTCGCTAAAAAAGTTAGACGGCTCTATACCGAATAACTTTATATTTCTAGCTATTGCAAAGACTAAACTTTTACGCGGTATAAACCTACCTTGTTCGTCGCGTGCTGCGCTTAGTCCTTTACGTACTACCCATTTGTCTATAACGTTACTAGGCGGCTGTTTGTTTGTGTATTTGAAAGGACTTTTAGGTGCTAATACTTTGCCCTTTTTAGGGTGTGCTTTACCTGTAGAACCTCTTACACCTTCGTCTACTATCCTTGCATATCCTGCGCCTAAAAATTGTAATTCTAAAGCGCCACTATCGTATACTTTAAGTTGGTAGCCTAGACTGTCTGCTAAGTTACCGCTAACACTTTTAGAAGACAATATAGACTTTGCTCTGCCTACTACTTTCTTACCAAAAGTGTCAAATACTTTTTCTACGTTTTTTGTTTTCACTATACCGTCGCTACAAACATTTCTAAATCTACAGTATTGCCGCCATGATTATTGCGTACAAATAAGCTTTCTATATCGTCCTGTGATGTTATAGCTGCGCTACTACCTGCGCCTAATCCGTTAGGAGAAAACAAGGTAATACTACAACCTGCTTTTAGTTCTACTGCAGCCGAAGTAGCGTTAAAAGCTAAAGTTAGTATTAAGTTTTCTGTATCGTCTAAGTTTGTTAGACGCATATACTTTAAGTCTTCTACGTCAAAGTTAGCGCCTGTGCCTGCACTTGCAAACGTTGCTAGTGTTGTAGTAGATGCTGCAGGTATTGTATGTATTCTTTTAGATACGTTGCCTATTCCTGCTATCGATTTTGTTACTGTTTGGTCGTAAGTAGTACCGTTTATGGTAATGCTTTCGCCTATGTTAACTGTTAGTGTTTGTGTTGTTACTGTAGTAGCCATTTTCTATTATACTTTATATTATATTATACTATCTATTATATTACTATTTATATTATATATATATCTATTGTTTGTGTTACTTTGCTGTTACGCTTTTTTTATATCTATTTATATATCAACTATTTATATATCGCCTGTACAAGCAGAAGAATTAAAGTCTACTTCTATAGTTATTGTAGCTGTAAATCCGCTTACCTCATTATCAAAACGTTCTGTAAAAGGCTCGCAGCTTACACTGTCTAATAACCTTACGTCGTTTATAAAGTCGCCGTAGTCGTCGTCGTCTTCGTATTTAAGTTGGCTTATTAAATCGCCTATAACTTGTAAGCAGTCGCCTAATACGTTTTCTTCGTCGCTTTCGTCTTTGTGTACTAAGTCCATTACAATAACTTGAAATACATACTGTAATGTGTTAGTATCGTAGTTAGCACTTGTTATACCAAAATGTGCTAAAGGGTAGTTTACTTCTGTTAAGTCTACTTCGAATATGTCGCCTTTAGTTACTGTAGTTACAAATACGTTGCCTGACAGTACGCTGCTAATCTTTTTGTATAAGTTTTCTAGCGTTATGTTTTTTATGTTAAAGCCTTGATATATTGCCATTATTTCTGTTTGTTTTGTATGTGTGCTAAATCAGTCGTATACATTATATAGTTAAATACTTCGTCTACTGTCCTTTCCAAAACTAGGTCGTACTTTAATATATCGCCTTGCGCTAGGTTATATATTATTTGATACCAGCCGTAGTTTTCGTTAAATATTTCTTCGTCTGTTTTATAGCCTTGCGGCGTGCTGTCCTCTGCGGCATTGTTTTTGAATAAGCCTTCGTAATCGCTATGTAGTCTATTCCTATATTCAAAAAAAAAGCGGCTGCACCGTTTACCGTATCTACAGACATTTGCTTCTTAAATATTTCTGCCCTTTTGTTAGCACTTATAAAGTCGTATTCTTCTATTTTATATTTATCTTTTTTTTGTTCTACTACAGGTCTGTACAGTATAGACATTACAGCGTCCATAGCTTCCCACCCTTTTTCTAGTTTGTTATCTAAGTCTACAAACTCTTTTAATTTTAAGTCTGCTAAGTTAGGGTGAAAGCCGTAGTCTACGCCGTCAATATTTACTATTAGGTTTAGGTCTTTGTTAGCAGGCTTAATAAATAATTCGTTTAGTCGTTCTACTGCCTTATCTAACACTTTCTTTTTTATGCTGCCTAACATATCTATAGGCGCACCTGTAAACGCAGATAGTAGTACGGTTTGCTTTTGTACTTCTTCTGCTTCTTCGTCGTAGTGCTTTACAAACTCCATGTAACAGCCTAAAGCTACTTCATTCCACTTGTTAGGTATATAGTATTTATCGTTGTTTATAACTAACTCCATAATATAAAATATAAAAACTTAATTTTCGTTATACTTGCATTTCTTTATAGCTATAATAGCTTTTTGACTTTTCATTGTTTTAGTAGACGGCAGCTTAACGGCTGTCGTTTTCTATTGTATATAATACTTACCCTGCGGTTTTAATTCGTAATACATACGCATAGCTAAAGCGTCGCTAAAGTCAGGCGAACGCCCTATAGCGCTTTTAACTGCGTCTTTACTTATTAGCTGTAGCTTCGTATCTTTGTCGAAGTTCTTACGCCTAACTTGTTCTAATTCCTGTACTATGTAATTTTTGTATGTTATGTTATTAGTGCTTATATATATCTTAGACTTATTTACAGCGTCGCTAAGAGCGTAATAGCATTGTGTCTTTAAGTTTATATAGTTTTCGCCTTTAAGTGCCTTAGAATTGTTTACAAACGCTTTACAGCGTAATATATCACGTACACCCCCACCTACTCCGTCGTCGTCTACTATAATGTTACTTAGCGGCACGCTGTATGTTTGCTGTAGCTTACGTATAGCTTCGGCTGCTTCTGTTACGCTATTCTTTTCTATTACTGTAAATTGTTCTGCACGTAAACCATTCCAATATATAATACAGGTTTTGTCTTTACCGTATCGCGCTATATCTGCGCTTATAAACTTTTCGCCTGTAGGTGTATTGTCTAACTCAAAAGCAGACAGTATAGCGTTATAGTTTATTAGTTTGTCTTCGCTGTCGTCGTATTCCCAATTACCATACAGTAACCTTTGCTTACTTATTTCGTCTAGTTTTAGTAGCTGTTCTTTGTAGTGTTTAGATATATGCTTGTTATCGTCTACGAGCGCTTGTATAAACTTTCTGTGTGTAGGTATTCTGCTTTCTTTGTATGGCTTGTAGAAATCGCTATACACCCAATTCTTAGCAGGGTTACAAGTCATAAGTAATTTAGGCGTTAAGTTATATTCGTCTAACTTATAACGTATTCTACTGCTTACTATCTGTTTAGCTTTTTCTGTTACTTGGTTAGCTTCGTCTATAAATGCTGCAGTAATTTCTAACGAACCTAGCGAATCGAAATTTTTATCTGAAGGGTACAGAAACAAGTCTTTTAATATTATTTCGCTACCATTGGTAAAGCGTATTATATTACTTTGTGCGTTATAGTTATAGTGTTCGTTTGCCTTTATACCAAACTGTTTGCAAACGTCAAAGAATGTATTTAGTGTAGTCTTCTTTAAGCTGTCTAGTTTACTCCTGCCCATAAGACAGCGTATGCTTTCGTATTTAGTACATAAGTATATTAGCCATACGCTACCTAAGTAAGACTTACCGCCACCTGCAGAACCGCCGAATAAAACTTCTGTAGTAACGTTATCCTTTAGATACTTTAACGCTAACCCTTGTTTCTTTGTTAGCTTAGTCGTCGTCAATTTCTATTTGTATGTTAATAGGATTAGCACCGCCGCTAAGTTCGTGTTCTTGGCGTTCTACATAACCGCGCTTTTTACCTTTTGTCTTTAAGTAAAATACTGTAGCAGACGTGCTGCCTTTTTTTATCTGCTTATGTAACTGACTTTCTGCAAAGTCTATAGCTACGTCTTCTATACTCTTTACAGCTAACATATAGTCTTCGTCCTGTTCTAACCAATTATAATGCGTCTTACGTTCTATACCTACCATTTTACAAGCTGTAGTAACTACGCCTAGCGTTTGTTCTAACGCTTCTAACATAGCTACTTTACCTTTTACTGTTCTATCTTGCATAGTGTGTAATTTTGTATATTATTTGCCACAGTATTCGCATACTTCTTTAGGCTCTTTTTCGTTAGCTATCTTATCGTCTTCGTTCTGCCATACGTCTAACCCCCATTCTTCTAAGTCTACACTATCCCACTCGTTAGCTAATATATCAAAATCCCAATCGCCATAACTTAGATTGTCTTTTATTAAAAACTCCTGCGCCTGCCTTTCTGTTAAACTTTCTGCACGTATTACAGGTACTTCTGTGTAGCCTAATTCTACTAACGCTTTATAACGCATATTACCGCCTAGTATAACATTGTCTTCGTTTAGTATTAGCGGTCTTAGCTGTAGCATTTCAGGCAGTTCTTTTATAGACTGCTTTAGCTTTTCAAACTTTGCCTTATTAACTATACGAGGGTTATTACTGTTTAGTTTTATATTACTTATTTGTAATGTCTGTATTTGCATATACTAAGTTAGCTTCTGTTTCTTTGTCTGCGTTTATTCTGTTTAGTTCAAAATGTAAATGGTCTATAGCTTTTCTTATTTCTTGTTCTACAGGGTTACCTTCCTTTTTGCCGCAGCGTAGCAAGTAGGCAATAGCTACGCCTATGTTATAGTTATCTGCTTGGAAGTCTTCTATAACTTTAGACGCTTCGTACTTATGTGTCTTACCTATATAGTATTCAGGTACGCCTGTACGTCCGTTACGTGTGTAGTCGTAATAGTATTTACTGTGCTTCATTTTCTACTATCTGTTTTATACCATTAAAGCAGCTACGTAAACACGCGCCGCAGTTGCTAGTTAATTTATAATTTGTTTTATATATTTCGTTATGTAGGCTAATCATTTCTGCCTTACTTTCGTGGCTATCTGCTTTGCTAGTCTTTATGTGCTGCCATACTTTTAAGGCTCTAGCTTTTTGTTCTTTAGTTACTACCATTTGTTTTTTGGACATGTTTCGCTACTCCACGAAGCCTTATCAGAAATAGGGCAACCGCATACAGTACAGCTACAGTCGCTATCGTCGTAATCGTCGCACCTACTGCAAATATGTACTCTGTCGTAGTAAGTTCCTGCGTCTGTCGTTTCAAAACCATTTTTTGCATGCTTATAACTTGCTTTTAACAGGTTATACGCTTTTATCATTAGATTCGGCTTTCTCTTTGTCATGTCTTTGTAATTTAACTATTCCGTACGGCTCGTATTCTTTGCTTAATATTACGTCTATATCTTGGAATGAATATTCTGCAATATCTACGCTATACTCTAACTCTCCTTCTTCGTTATAAAATTCTATACAAGGTATATTATATTCTATAAACTGTACAAATTCTTTATATGTCATTTTGCCTAATTTCTTTAAGGCGTTTAGCTATATAATTTTTTACTACTTTTAATGTAGTATATATAGACATTCTGCTAATTTTAGTTTTGTTAGACAAAGTAGTGTAAGTATATCGCCTACCCTCGTTATCGCCTAGTACATACAGCTTAAATAATTCGCGTTCGTACCAATACATCTCGCTTAGTATTTCGTTAACTAATTCGCTGTCTTCTATATAGCCGTCGCCTTCTATAAAATATAAATCCGCCGTATCGTGTTTTTTCTTTATAGAATATTTGCCGTTTGTTATAACGTCTATTAGTTCGCGTTCGTAAGGCTTTCTATATTTGTAATGGTATTTAGACGTTTTGCTGTAGTAGTTATTTTTACACAGTCGTATAAAATAATACTTTATTTGTTTGTCCTCTATAAGTTGCTCTAACTTACCACTAGGCATTTCTAATAAGTATAAAAATACTTCCTGCGTAAGGTCGTCTAAATGTTCTGCAGGTATAAAGTTTTCAGCTATACCTTTAAGTTCTTTACATAACGCGTTCGTTAGCATATCGCATAATAGTAAAAAAAAAGTAATAGCCTAATATGTTAGTAACTAGTTGTTAACAAAGTTGTTAACTAAAATAGTCTAGCTTGTGCTTTGTGATTGTTTATTCTTTTTATAGCAGCGTTGTAGTATTCTTTATCTAATTCGCAAGCTGTTAAATCAAATCCGAGATTGTGGCACGCAATAGCTATTGAACCACTACCTAAGTGTGTGTCTAATATCTTATCGCCTTCTTTTGCGTAGTTCATTAGTAGCCATTCATATAACTTAACGGGTTTTTGTGTTGGGTGTATTCTTTGCTCTTTGTTTTTCATATCGCCTTGAATCATTCCGTTCCAAGCAAAAGTATATTTTTTAGCAGATTTATTAAAAGATGTCCAAGCCAATTCGCCATCTGCGTAATTTTCTAACCGCTTTTCTTTATCCCAAAAAATAAAAGAATTTGTAGAATGTAAGTGTTCAATAAAATAATTACCACCCCATACTATTTGATTTTTACTTACCCTAAATAGTTCATACCAATATTTATTCAAAGGTTTATTGTCCCATTGTGTACTACCGCTTTCATAATTTCTTTTAGCAAGTCCTAAACCGTCTCTATTTCTATGAGGGTTTTTTCCGTAAGGTGGGTCTACTATAGCTAGGTTAAAGTAATTGTCTTCATATCTTGACATTAACTGCATATTGTCTTCATTTGTTATCTGCATATGTCTTTTAGCTTTTGTTTATATAAATCTATAAGGTATTCTAAATCGCCTTTACTATACTTAACGCTTTTATGTGATAACTGTATAATTTCTTCTACAGCTTCTTCGCCTATCTCGCTACACAGTCTTCTGTAAAACTTTATCTTTTCGCCTTCTGACCAAATATTACAGCGTTGGCATTGTACCCTACAGTTGTTTTCATGGTATCGAGTAGACATATGCTTGCGCGACTGCATATGACCATTCTGCATTTCTTTAACAGGCTTCTGTACGCCACAAGTATAACATTCTACTATACCGTTACTGTCTGCATAGTACCAACGTATATACTTGCTAAATACTGCGTCTAGTTCTTTTTTAAGCTTTGCGTGCGTTTTAGCTTTTCGCGCCATTCTTTTAACTGTTTTTCCTGTCTGTGTGTAAAGTACAAATGTAAACCTGTATACGCTATTGCTAAAATTAACACTACTAATAATGCTGCTTCTTGTATTGTCATTTGTTTAGTTTTTTTGCTTTCTTAATTGTGCTACTTATTAACTTCATGTTTTCGTTATGTCGTTGATAATCAGTTAGTAAGCCTTGCTGTCTTTTAAGCTGTGCTTCTTTTTTATATTCTTTTAGCCAAGTGTTCATACTTCTAACATTCACAAAGCCGCCGCTTTCGCTGTTTCTTATACCTTGTTCAAAAGCAAAGCTAACTTCCTGCATAGTCATACTGCTATACCTGTTTGCCAAGTCTTCATATAATAGCTGCGACATTATAACTACTTGCTGTGTGTCAGGCTTTTGACCTAACATTAAATAGCACTTACTAACTATGTCTACACATTCGTTTTTTAATTTTGTTTCGTCGTTAGTATAGCGATACCATATTTGCCCTTCTTTGTTTGTCATATTCTCGTTTTTTCTTTTTTAATTTTTTATCGTTATAGTAATCCATTCTATTTAATTCTCTTTTTTGCGGTACATAACCAAACATTAATTCAAATGTACATTTTGTTACTAGTTTTTTAGCCATTGTTTATTATGTTTTTAGCTTCCTGCCATGTGTCTAATATATTTTTCTTATCTGTTTTATTGTACTGCTTTTGTCGCTTTTGCCATGACTTTAAGCGTCTGCCTATATCAAATGTTTTTTCTAATTCGTAACGCAATTTAGTTTTACTTCTGTTAGGCTCTGTCCAATAGTCTATAAATTCTTTAGACATTTCAAGATCGTAACTATACTTATATACTTCGTCGCTAAATTTATTATGTACTTTTTCTAAGTCGCGCTTTTTTGTAGTGCCTTGCAGTTGGTAAGACTTATAGTTAACTACAGTTATTAAACTATTTTTAGTATTACTGCTTATCTTTATATAGCCTTGCTTTTGTAGTACCTGTATTCTTTTATATACTGTGCTAGGCTTTAACCTTAATTCTTCTGCAGCCGTTATACGACCTGTTATAAACTGCCCTATATCTACTTTGCGTCCGTATACTACGTTCGGTGTAGTGTTGGCTTTAAGTATACACCAAATAAAAACCTTTAACAGTTCTGCGTCTGCAAACACTCCGTTATCTAAAATTTTACGGTGTAGCTTTATGTAGCCTAAGTCCACTAGTCTAGTATACTTAATTGTCTAGGCGTTTCTGTTAAGCTGTACCTAGCTATATTTGTATTTCTGCCTAGTCTAGTAGTTACGTTTATACGTTCTGAAAGTATATTGTACCCTTCTTCTTTAAGTTGAAATATTCTAGTAGCAAGCCTTGTTATTCCGTATTCCATTATAGCATCCCAACTAGTTATAGTTTTGTGTTTACGTAAGTGTTCTAACACTATTTCGTTTTGCGTTTTCTTTTTCATTTTTCTAAAGTTAATAATAGTTCTGCTTTTCTTGTTATTAGTTCGTCTATGCTATTGTTTATAGCGTCTAGTATTTCTAATCGCTGCAAGTTACATAAAGTTTTTAGGTCTTTTGCTCGCTTTACATATTCGTCGTGTACTTGCATATATAGTTTAATGTAATCAGGATATATTTTAGGGTTTTCTATATACTGTAAGTGCTTTTTTCTGTAATGGTAAAAGTTACTTCTGTCCTTACAATAATGCTGCGCTAATACGCTAGGCTTTATCCTGTTATCCATAAGTATGTTAGTAACTAACATTCTGCCTAATACAAGTTCTGCGCTTTTACATTTTTGGTTTAAGTTATCTACTTCTAAAATTTCTTCTGTTATAGTGTTTAGCTTTTGTATTTCTTCTTTTAAGTTCATTTTTCTGTATGTTTTTGGTCGTAATTATTTAGAAACTCTTTTCTTGTATAGCTTTCTAATTCGTCGTAAGACAAATTATAATAGTCGTAGTCTATATCTGTTTCTTTATCTGTTATATACAAGTCTAAAGTTTTTTCGCCTAGCTGCGCGTCGAACAAATCAAAGCCTGCAGCTTCTACTATATTGTTTACAAAGTCGTCAGATATATAACTGTGTGTGTTATTTTCTCTATAGTCGCTGTCGCAATATCCTATTTCGCTTCCTGCTCTCATTATTTATAGCTTTTATGTTCAATAGTCGGTTTATACTTAGCGTCGCGTTTCATTTCTAAATAATGTTTGTAGTGTTCGAAAGCTTCAGTTAGCGCTGTGTCTAAGTCTATAGCTTCGTAGTCTACGCTGCTTTCTTTGATATGTTTTGCTACATAACTAAGTATACGTATAGTTTTCTTTTTATGGTTTTTATAATAACTCATAACTAAAAGGGCATATCATTACTAGGCGCAGACGTTGGCTTATCGCCTTTAAGCACCCAATTTGTAAACACTTCTGCAGTATCTATAACAGTTTTACTATCGCCGCCGTTTGCTATAACGTAGTCTACTGCAGCTTTTAGACTAGACTGCTTTACTATATACTCTTGTACCTTATCGCTTTTAGGTGCAGGCGTAAAGTTGCCGCCTTGCTGAAAGTTACTTACAGGTTTTACTTTAGGAAACTTACCGTCTATAAATTGATAGTCTGTTTCTTGACCTTTTACAAATTTGTTTTGTTCTGCAGACTTACTACTATATTCGCCTGCGTCGCCATTTTCGAAAGCTACTTCGTATTTATACATTACGCCGTATTGACCTTCCCACGTTCCGTTAGACTGTACGCTAACTACTTTACTTCTTTTATCCATTTTATTATATATATAAAGTTATCCCTAGTATGTTACAAAGGTGTACTAGGATTACACCTATAGTTAAGCCTACAATAGCTACGATCGTATTTGTTTTAGTTTCACTAGACATTGCTTTCTGTTTTTAATTGTTCTAACATTATTTCAGAATTTATAAAGGCTAATTCTGTTAAAGCCATAGTATAAGCGTGTGCTTGCTCAAAATCGTTGTTTGCTAACGCTTCTGTTTCGCGTGCTTTTATACGCGCTTTAGCTTCGCTTAAAACCTTTTCTACATTGCTCATATAAATATGAACGTGTTTTTTACTGTTTTGCTTAAATAGTTTTTCTAACATTGTTTATTGTTTTTGTTTTGACAAATATAAACACATTTCTGTTAAAATATAATACTATAAATATAAAAGTAATTAACAATCTATATGTTAATAACTACAATACTATAAGAGTATTATTCTTGTTTGTGTTATTTCGTTGTTACGATAAACTTGTAATCGACTGACTACAAGGGCATTAAGATATTAATAGGTAGTGTACCGTTATTCTTTACTACAGCACAACCTATAGCAGGCTTCTTACCTGCTTTAGCGTAAGCCATAGCGTACGACTTAAAGTTTATACCGCAACCTACCTGCATACCGAATATTCTGTATTTAGCACCTACGTAGTGTTCGCAGTACGCCTGTGTGTGTAAATGTCCTTGTACGGTATTCATCATATCGTTACGTGCTTTTGTACGTGCCGTTCCTGCTTCGCCATGTATATACTGTACGTTGTCTTTTACATAGCGTTCTACGAAATTCCATTTAGGTACTTCTAAGACTTCTTTGTAGCTTTTTATCCATTTACTAGGTATTGCGCTAGTCTGTGCTTTACGCATTATTATACGGTCATGGTTACCTATTAAAACAGTAGCTACAGGGAAAGCGTCGCGCCAACGTGCTATACGTTTTATAGCTAATTCTAGTTCGTCAGCGCCACCCATACCGTCCGCGCTAGTTTCGTGATAGCTGCTATAGTGGTTGTCTATTACGTCGCCTATGAATACGACTTCGTCGCAGTTGTGTATACTGTATTGCTCTATACAGAAGTCTAGGTATTCGTCTAAGCAGAACGGTTCGTGTAGATCGCCTATAACTAGTACGTTACTTTCTTTGTGTTTACGATAGTTTAGTAATAGTGCTTCTTCGTCTGCTTTTAATCTGTACCTATTGTTTGCCATTTTGTTTTGATGCACCGCCGAAGAAAAAGTCTATTATAGTATTTACTTTACTAGACATAGCACCAAAAATTGTAGATATAAAACTAATTTCAAATTCTCCTAGTTCTAAACTTTTTGTAACAAAGTAGCTAAACATAACGTAAGTAATACCAAAATACGCCACAGTAAATAGTGTAGCTAATACCTTTTGTATTATTGCGTCGTCTTTGTAAAGGCTTCTAGCGTCTTTACGGTCTTCTACTTCTTTGTTAAATGCTTCGCGTTCAGCTTCTAGTAACAGTTTCTTTAACTGTAGCTTTGCAGCTTCGCGTTCTTCGTCAGTTGTTATTATTTCGTCTAGTATACCTTCGGCGTTATCTACAACCTTACCGAGTATACCACCTAATATATTGTTAAGCATATAGCCAAATTGAGTTTTGTTTATCTTTATCTAAATCAACGTGTACGAAAGTCTTAGCTATACCTAGTCTAGTAAAGCCTGCTTTGATTAACGCACAAACTATAGCGCTGCGTTGTAAACCGCTATTTACAGCTATGTCTACTGCGCACCCTTTAGTATGGCTGCTACCTTTAACGCCGCCTACCTTTTTATTATGTGCTTCTGTACGGTAACCGCTAGTTATCTTAAACGGTGTACCTGCTAACATTCTAGCTTCGTCTAGTTTGTGTAAAAATTCTATATCCATTTGTCCGCCTTGCGACTTAGGTAGACCGCTACCTATTTCGTCAGGACTATCAAATTCTTCAAAATTAAAGTAGTTTAACATTTTTTGCCTTGTTGGTTATACAATTTAGTATACTGCTTACCGCCTTTAGTTCTACTGCGGTTTTTGCTATGTATACCTTTACGTTTAACTTTTGGTTTTTTTCTATATGTAAAACTAACTCCCTTAGCCATTACTAACGTTTGTTAATTTTACTAATAATTTTTACACCTTTGTATTCAATGTGTAAAAGATATAAACCATTGATTGTTAACTTTATAGTGTTTACTTGCTTTTTGTCTATTATCTTTTTACCTAACATATCGTATACCTCAACGTCTACTAAATCTGTAAAGTATACGTTGTCTTTTGTAGGGTTAGGGTATACGTTAAACATACTAGACCTTATATTTTGTACGTCTGTAGTACCCGTCCAACCGTCTATACAGTATTCGTATAAGTAATCGCAGGTGCTATCCCAAGTGTTATCGCAGCAATAGTTATCTACTTCTATCACCCATTCAAAACATTCGTTAGGCACGTAGTATATATCGCCTACTGCGCAGTCTGCACTATAGTAACAAGTGCTGTCTTCTATATTAGCTTCTACATTGTAGTTAATTGCTGTTACGTCAGTACAGCCGTAGTAAGGGTATATACAGCTTTCGTTATCTGCGTTTGCGTTATAGTCGTAATTTAACGCTGTGCTGTCTGTGCAGCCATAATAGAACGGTATACAGCTATTGTTATCTGTGTTACAAGTGTCGCAATAGTTAAACATAGTAGCGTCTATACAACCGTATATAACAGGTATACAGCTACCGTCTTCTACATTTGCGTTAGGGTTATAGTTAAAGGCTAATTGGTTAGTACAGCCTTCTATAACCTCTATACAACTGCCCTCTAATTCTACGTTAGCTAAAGGGTTATAGTTTAATGCTGTGCTATCCATACAACCTAATACTATTAGCGTAGCGCAAGTGCCGTCGTCGTAGTCGTATGCTGCGTCGTATTCTAAGTATAAAGGGTTAGTACAGCCTGCGTTATAGTAACAGCTACCGTCGTCTGTATTTACTGCGTCGTTATAGTTTATAGCTAGGCTATCTATACAGCCGTAAGTTTTTTCTATACAACTATTTCCGCAATAAGGCTGCCCTGTTATAGGGAAAAAAGGCGGTATAGGGTTTACAAAACCGCCTTCTATATCTATTGCTACGTAGTCTTCTGCGTATAGACTGTAGCCGCATTGTACCGCCGTAAAATCTGACTGCGCTGTAATTTCAAATACTGCCTGTACAGGATAGCCTGCAGCAAGGTCAATATAATACGTAGTGTCGAAGCCGTCTAGTAGTGTGTATGTACCTATATCTACAAAGTTAAAAGGCGGTATTATGCTAGTAGCTTGTAGCAGCTTTAGACTAGAACCTGCCCAACCGTTACCTGCTAAGTCTGTTAACTCTAGTTCGTGCATACAGCTATCTATATCTATATCTGTGTTAGCTGTTTCTAAATAGTTAAAAGCTAGTGTATCGGTACAGCCAAATACTACAGGTGTATAGCACATACCTGTATCTACTGTAGCTGCTAAATCAAACTCTGTATAGTTTATATCCATGCAACCGTAAACAGGTGGGGGGGGCGGACAGTTAGAAGTATATATAGTGTCGTATATTTGGTAGCCAAAGTCGCTAAAGGGTAATTGCCAAATAGTGTCTTGACATTGTGTTATATATACGCTACCGTCGTTACCGCCCCATAAACTACCTGCTATACCGTCGCCGTATTCGTCTTCTAATACAAAGTAAAAACTATCTATAGGCGCACATGCGCTAGCGTATTGCGGCTGATAGTCTACTATATTCTCGTATGTTCCGCCCTGCATAAGTGTATCGCCGAAGAAAGTCATAATATACCAAGAAGTTTCTTCAGGGTATTGGTCAGGGTTTATAGTAACATAAAGCGACCACGTGTTAGGCGGACATTGTCCGAAAGCTGTAGCTATTGTAAATACAGCTACCATTATAAAAGCGTATAAAAACTTTGTAAACCTATTCATTAAAATTCAGACATTATAAGGTTATCTATAAATTCCTGTATATCGTTTTTAGTAGCAGGCATTTTGAAACTTATATCTGCCTGAAAACGTTTTACTTCTTCGTTATCGTTAAATATAATTATAGTAGGTACTATTGCTATTTGGTGTTTTTGTTGTAGGTCGTTACCGTCGATAGTTAAAGATTTTTTATTGCAGTCGCTTAGTTTGTTAAACCATTCTACGTTGTTCTGCTCGTTCCATTCTGCGTTAAAGTGTACTGCTTTTATTTGACATAGCGCTACTGTGTTAACAAGTAAAGCTAGTATAGTTAAAAGCGCTTTCATTATCTTAAAGCGTCTATTTTATCCTCCATTCTAATCATTCTTTCTTCTAGTTTTTCTACGTTACGCTCTGTGTTCTTAATAGACTGTCTTATATTAACGTCTTTCATATCAAATTCCATTTTAGAAATTTCAGGTTTAGGCAATTCTTTAGCTTCTGCTATATCGCCTTGTAGCGTAAACCACATACCTACAAGCGTAAAAATTAAAGCGGCTATACCGCCTAAAGTTTTTATACTTATTTTGAATGATGTTTCTTCGTTTAACTCTTTCATTTTTTACACTTTTTTTCGCACTTATTAAAACAGATTTTACCAAAAGTTAAAAAGCTAATAATGTTACAAATAGTTTTCATGTTAAAATATTATGTAATTAATTCCTATTTTATAGTCGTACCATTCTTTAGACCAATAGTTGTTATATCTACCTTCTACAAAAGCGCCTAGATTTTTGTTAAGCTTACAGCCTAGTATAAGTCCGCCGCTATAGTCGTACCATTGTTCGTTATTGTTAAAGTTATGGTATGTATATTGTCCGCCGTCGTCGTAATGATAAGGCATGAAGTTTGCCCAAGTATGCAACCAAAACTTTTTGCTGTATGTGTAGTAATCAAAGCCTAACACTAAAGAGTGTACCCATTGGTTAGCTAACTCGTTACGTTTTCTTTGCACATAGTCAGATAACACGCTAGGTATTACGACTTGCTGCCATACGTCAGTACTTGTAGCTACTATTTCGCCTGCAGGGTTTTTGTATTCTGACGCGTTAACGTCTACGCTGTAGCCTTCTTGTATTGCTAAGTATGTATAGTGTAGGTTACCGTTATCTAACAGCCATTCTTCTAAAGGGTTATAGCCGTAAGGCTCTGATAGTCTTTGTATTGCGCCTATATTAAAAGACAGTTTCTTATTACCTCTTATACGTAACCTTTGCGAAGACTGAAAATACTCTATGTCTGCAAAACCGTCTTTAACATATTCTATTTTAGATAACCATTTTGTTTTTACATATCTAAGAAAATGGTTTTGGTCTATGTATTCTACGCCTTCCTGTCTTCTGTAGTCTATTTCGAACAAGTATTCGAAAGGGTTACGCCCAACTGTAGCGCCGTCGCCGTAGGCGCTTTCTGTACCGTCTTTGAAAGGCGTACTGCCTTCGTATTGAAAACGCTTTATCTTACGTATACCTGCAGTTAAGCTGTAGTCGTAGGGTGTTTGTATTACTTCTTTAGAAAGTTCGTTAGAAACGCTGTATACGTCTTTGTCAGATAATGACGTGCCGCCGTTAGACGCTATGTAAAATGTAGAAAATTTGAACAGCTTTTTTATTTGTGCTTCTGCAGTAAAAGCACATAGTATAAAAAGTAATGTTATTGTTTTTTGCATTGTTTTTTATCTAAATACTGTTTTAACTTTACTGTGTTTTGCGGTTTTGGTTTGTATGTTTTTCTTTTACTCACTAGTAAGGCGATATGTCAGGCGTTAAAAAGTGTCTTAGTGTTATTCTAGTTGTCTTTTGCATGTCGTCGCCTAACTGCATACCGCTAAAGTAAGCTTGTTTAGAAGGACTTATGTCTGCGCCACTATTGCTATTATATTCTGCGTACTTTTTTGTATTATTACGCAAGTAGTCTACTAGTCTTTGTGCGTAGTATTCTGCAGTATTTAACACTATATCGCGCATATACTTAATGTCTTCTAAAGATGCTGCGCTTGACGTTTCGCTAATCTTACGTACTATGTCTTTGTTCATAATTTTGTAAGATAAAAACGGCAAACATTCGTATAGGCTGTAATGTATTAACACAGGCTGTACGTAAGTGTCTATAAGTGTTTCGTAATCGTCGTTTTCTCCAGCCGCCATAGTACCTGCAGTAATCAAAGCAGCCAACTTATCGTATAAATCTGTACCTAACAGGTTAGTTATATGTATGTCCTGCGCTACCTTAATGTATGGTAACAATAATTCTGCGTCTACGTTACCGTTAATAGTAGTAGACTTCTTTATCGTGTCTTCGCTTATAAATAGTACTGCCATTATTCTATATATCCTTTACCTACTTGTTTGTTACGTTTGCCTGCTATGTTTTCGTCGCTTGTTTTTGTTGGTATTCTAGTGCCGTCTGCTACTGCAGTAGTAATACTTTTGTAGTTTTTTGCTAAGTCAGGTAATTTGTCGCCTTTTTCGTACACTTTACCGTCTATAACAGTACGTCTTTTAGCTGTACGTAGTACATAAGTACGTCTACGCCAATAATGCGAGCAATTAAACCTACCCTTAAATTTGAATATGTCGTAAAAACCGAAATCGCCGTTAGCTTTTTTACTAGACATTGTGCTAATGTCTTCGCGTCTAAACAAGCTTTCCGCGTGATTGTTTACCATGTGTTTACAAAATTCGCGGCTATTGTCTTTTAATGTTAAAGGTCTGTATACGTAGCGTATCTTAAAAAATTTACCGTCTGCCCTTCTACTTTTACTATCTAAACCTGTAGGTTTTATAGCAGAAGTGTTAGCTGCGAAGTTATAGTTAGCTTCGTCTTCTTCTACGTCTTCTTCTTCTACTAATTCGTAGCCTTGACTTAACAGGTCGTCTTCTGTTTCGCTTATACTATCCATGTACCAAATCATTTCTTGGTCTGTAGGTGTTTCTACGTCTTCGTGATTTGCACAGAAAGCTACTTCTTCTACGTTTTGCGCATCTTTAATAGCTTGTTTTTGTTCTTTGGTAGTATCTAAACCAATAAGACTACGTATTTCTTCTTGGCTCATATTGTCTAAAACTTTAGTAGCTACTAAAGGACTTATAGTACTTATAGCGTCTGTAGTTTCGTTGCTTGCAGAAACAGACAAAGGCTCAAATCCTAACTGTTGTCTTAACTCGTCCTGCGTTAAAACTTCTTTTAGTGTTTCTGCGTCAAACACGCTATCTAAAGGTTTGTTATTCTTAATAGATATAGGTAAAGTAATACCGTTTACCGCTAAAAGCTTTTTAAGCGTTTTTAAGACAATATTTTGAAAAGGTGTTATTACGCTATTATTATACAGTTCGTGTGCTTGTAGAAGTTCGCTACGCCCTCCTAGCTGCCCTTCTGTCTTCACTCCTAATAGCATAGGCGAAGTTACGCGGTGTCCTATCATTATATTCTGTATACATAATTCGTTTAATACTGTATACTGTTTATCTGCGTTACTTACCTGTATAGGTATTATTTCAGGCTTGCTATTTGCGTCGTCGCTGAAGCTTAAAACAAATTTACCTGCGTTGTTAGTTCCGCTATGTTTATCTGTTATTTGTTTTTCTATCTGTCTTCTTTCTTCAGGTGTTGGTATACCGTTTGCAAAGTTAATAAAGTAACTACCTGAAAATCCGTTACTTATATTGTTTAAGTGAAAGTCAGAAGTAAGGTTATCTATCTGTACCCAATTTGTAGAAGCTACGTAGTCAGGTGTATAGTATAATTCCATAGCAGGACTATATAAACCTGTGTATAATAACTGACTAGCTTCTGTCCTGTCTTCTGCGCTATATGCTGCTATACGCTGCGGTGCGTATTCTTTTCGTCTGTATTGTTTCCAATCTGGACTTATATAGTATTCTGTTACTTTGCCGTCTTCGTTAGGTTTACCTACTCTAACTTGTTCTACAGGTATATGGTGTATAGCTGCTATCTTAGTTTTATCTTTAGACCAAATAATATTAAGTGCGTAAGCGCCCTGTAGCTTTAAGTCAAAAGATATTTTAGTAATTAATTCGTGTAATGTCTGACCGTCGCCGACGTTAGCCATAATCTTTTTAAGCGCTACGTATTGCTGTAAATCTTTTGTTTCTTCTACTAACAATTCTTCGCCTGCTATCATAGCTGCAGTAGCGTTAACTACAGCCGCGTGTGTAGCGCTATTGTTATACAGTTCTATAAGGTATTGAGGGTAGCAATTCTTATACTTACCGTCGCCATATTGTACCCAATCTAAACCGCCTATTTCTGTTACTGTAGGCTGTACTTCGTTTTGTAACTGTATATTTAGTAGTCTATTCTTCATTTTGCCAAGTTTCGCCGCTTAGT
>Ga0098043_1000193_pt1 | contig 20187 bp, 39 predicted proteins | sample 9B_taG_FD_92581 | JGI IMG/M metagenome (GOLD analysis project Ga0098043, IMG submission 92581) | Marine viral communities from the Subarctic Pacific Ocean - 9B_ETSP_OMZ_AT15188_CsCl metaG | ecosystem: Environmental > Aquatic > Marine > Oceanic | place: Subarctic Pacific Ocean | collected 2015-01-10 | reverse complement strand
TTAACCAAAGAGGTTAAGGTGTGGCAATGGTACTCAAATGTCGAGTTTATAGCAGGCAAAGACCCATTAGACCAAGCTAATAGACAGGAAGGCTGGACGATTGAAAATAGGCCGTTTTACTGGACGCCATACAAAAAAGCCAGGGCGGGATCTCCTATATTCCCCTGGATGAGCATGACATTCCCTGAAGGGACATTAAACGTACTTGGCAACTCAGTACCCAAGGCTGTATTCTGGAGACTTGCAGAAGCGTTGCCTGAATTTGTAAATGATGACACTGGTATGATTGACTTTCCTGACACTGGTGGCGAATTTTTCAGGGTACTAGATCAGGGCCGTAAAGTTGATGTTGACAGGGAATTCGCAACAGCCCAAGGGTTTGCCGTTGAAGAATTCTACGGTGCTATCTACGAGAATAGAAGTGCAACAAAGCAGCTATATGACGGCTTTGCTGGCTCCGGCATGTCAGGTAGTGGCGGTATTAGGTTTGGAGCTGGTGAAAATGTGTTTACAGTCAAACCAACCAAGATGGACGGCAGCGAGCTAATCGAGCAAGCCAATGAAACAAGATCTCGCAACTTAGCATTTCCAATTATTATCGAGGTTTAAAAAATGAAATACTGGATGATCGACCAAAAAACAAAAGAAGTACTGAGTGAGTATAGCGCCCAATCAAAATGGAATGTTCCACGTAATGCTATAACTGAACAGCCATTGCCACAAAAGGACGATTTTGCAGTAGTGGTAACTATTGACGAAAACGGATTACCTAATGGCACTGAATACAAAGAGGATAACCGAGGTATTGCAATTTACGATAAGTCGGACTGTTTAAAATCAGAGCAGGTTAAAGAACTTGGCCCAGTAAAGGACGGCTTCACCAAAATTAAACCTTCTAGCAAGTTTGACAGTTGGAATGGTGAAAAATGGGTAACTGATATCAACGCAAAGTATCAGAATGATTATGAGTTAGTCGACGAAGCTAGGAGGGCGGAATACCTGGAAAAAGTCACCCCACTAATGGAAGAGGCTCACATTAAAAGAAATCTCATAGGCAGTAAGGAATCGATAGCTGAAGCTGAAGATATCGAAAGGCGAGTACTAAACATGAGAGCCAAGATTCAAAAAGAAAATCCATGGCCAACAAAGCCACAGTAAGAGGTAAAATCTGTCACTTGGTGATATAAAATAAATGACCCGCTTCGGCGGGTTTTTTGTTATCATTAAACAACACTTAACCACGAAGGATCAATTATACCATGATATATAAAGTATTAGGTTTTGAAGAAGGCATGATGGAACAGGCCTATTACTGTAGTGAAGGGTATCCAACAATAGGTAAAGGCACAAAGATAGGGCCAAAAGGTGCACCTCTCGATCATTATGTTTTCACAGTTAGCGAAAAGACTGCTGACTGCATGATGGAAGAGGAACTGAGAGCCATTAGACTAAAGCTGATAAAACATAACTGGTACATCAATTTAAACGAAGATAGACAAACAATTATCAAGTCAATGGCCTACCAGTTGGGCTATGGCGGTCTAATGAAGTTTAAAAAGATGATCGCAGCGCTTGAATGCAAAAACTTCGAAGATGCAGCGAGCCAAGCCCTAGATAGTAGGTGGAGAAAGCAAACTCCAGCAAGGGCGGCGAGACACGCAAGAGTGTTACAAACTGGCGATATTGAATCAAGTTATGAGGGATTAATCTAATGGGTATATTTAAAACCTTATTCTCAGGTGACGTTGTTAAAAGTGGAATTAACCTTATAGATAAGGCTTTCTATACGGATTCAGAAAAGGCGGAAAACTTTAATAAGCTTTTATCACTTTATGAGCCCTACAAGATAGCACAAAGGTTACTGGCGCTTGTTATTGGCCTTCCTTTTGTGGCGCTGCATATCATTGTTGGCATACTCTGGGTTTACTCTATCTTTTCGACTGGTCCAGGACTTGAATATAAATTTGTATTTGAGCAATTAAAACTAGTAGGAGAGTGGAACAACAACACACTAGGAGAACCATTTATCTACGTAATTATCTTTTACTTTGGTGGTGGTGCATTCGAAGGTGTAGTAAAAAGATATAAAGATGTGGACAAAGCCAAAGAAAAGAAATAGTATTTAGTTACTCCAATTTACTTTCTATCTCCAAAAAGCCTTTGGCCCCAATTACGGGGCCGTTTTTTTATCCTCCAAATGCAAGCACGAATAGTGAAACAATCATAGCCGCAATCATGAACATGATAGACCATAGCGATTTGCTAAAGTCATTCGCTAGAACATCTTCCCAGTGAGCTTTGAGCTCTTTTTCTTTGCGCTCCTTGCAATTGTGGTCACGTTGTTCTTTAATCGAGTAGTAGTTTTCAGGACGCATTTTAAAGACCTCCAAACGTAATTAACTTAGCGATAGGATCGGCGAACGCGATAATACCGACACTCAAAACAACTCCGATTGATAGTAGTTTCTTTTCCATTTTTATTTCTCCAATTTTCCGCCAAATTTCTTTAAAAACCATTCGGGATACTCTGTATCTAAATCAACAATTTCACCAGGAACAAGATACCAACACCCGGTATTGCAATAGTCCGTCATTGGCATTCCTTTTATAAAAAGCTTATACCCACACTTTGAAACACCTTTTACCTCCAAATGGGTATTACCAGACCTTATTATATCCCCTTTCTTTGGTTGTTTATCACTGTTTCTATATAACCTTGAATCTCTCATTTCTATATCCAATTTGGTTTGTTTGTTTGACGTGTTAATTATTGCTAATCAGTAACTAACACGCCAATCGTTTGTGCCTATTAATCAATGCTCGCTTGATAGGGTTTAGTTATCAAGCGCTTCAACTACAACTATAATCTCTCCCTCTTCGGCGTAAATCTTCTTAGTATCATTCCATGCTATCTGACTATCATCGTGCCATGCGTGACCGTTCAGCGCGTCATAAACCGCTTTCTCGTAGTTGTCATTGTCAGGCTTAGTAACCTTGTATTTGCCCAAATGTTCAGCGCGTTTTTTCTTGCTCCAGGATTTCGGCATTGGGATACAAAGCAGCATAGTAACTTTGATTGCAACTCCTTCATCAATTTTATTAAAATTTGTATGCCTACAAATGACGCTCATAGCCTCTCTGAACTGCGTATATTTCTTTGGATAATATGTACCTTTTTGTGTAACTCGTGGCCTTGACGCTGCAACAGGCTCGATTTTGAATTGGTATCTCATTTGCTCTTTACTCCCATCATTTCTTTTCTATCTAAAAGTGAGACAAATTTCTTAACTGGCGACTTTGGATCGAACACAAACACAACTGAACCTTTATTGTTTCCACTCACTGGCTTTTGAGTTTCAGCATTGATAAACGCAAGTCTTCCGCTTATAAAGTGGCACTCTGTACAGTTTTCGAATGCATTCTTAAACCATTTAACAGAAGTGTCAGCTGGTATTAGCATTACAGTGAGACATCCGCGATCCATTTGCTCTATTGCTTTATTTACCCACGGCCCTATGTCGCTGTATGGCGGATTACACCAGTTTACAGATCCCCAATCGGTTGAGTAACAAAGCGCATTATCCTTTTCTGTTAGCCAGTGCTCATTAACTAGTTTATTTTCATCTGAACACGCAACATCACAGTTAAAGTTAAATCTATCGTTGTAATAATTAAAGATCTCTTTCGGTGTCTGCCATAAGTCGCGGATTGTTTCTTTTGTTTTACTACCTGTATAACCTTTCATATCTTCACCTTAAAATTTAAATTAACTAACTTTCCAATCGGGGCAGTTCGTAACGCCCCACTCCCAGTACATAAATTGCTGTACTTTGTAGCCACATACGACCCATTTAGTAAAATCATCATGGGCCATCTTTGAGTAGATCATCCGGTCAAAGTCTATTTGCGGTAACTTTGCCAGGTGAAATTCTTCCATGCTCCGCCGTTCATTCTCATGCGATCCATTATCCTTTCTCCTAGACATTGCTTTACCTCATCAAAGTTGTTATTGGTCAGCATTCCAGTGGGTTTAAACTTGCATGTTCTTTGGTCGATTATCTGATTCAGTATCAGATTTTCGGCAGTAGTACCTCGCTGTAAGCCAATTTCATCTATGACTAACAAATCAAGCTCAACCATAGAATTAATAAATGAGTCCTCATTAAGGCCGCTATCACGCTCATAGCAGCGTCTTAATTTTTGCATGAGCTCAGTTACCGTTATTATCAAACAAGAGCAACCAGACGCATTCAGAGCGTTACAAATCGATGCTGCTAAATGGTTCTTACCTGTACCAGTTCCACCACTGAATATAAAACCCGTCCCATTATTCAAATGGAAGCTATTTATGTAGCCCTGAGCAAAGTCTCTAACCTCTGCCATTTGAGGGCTATTCACTAAGAAGTTATCAATCGTGCATTTTTCATGAAGAGGCATCACACCGTTGCGACCAACAACTTTTGATTTTCTAATCTCTTCGTGTTCCTTCAGAAGTGCGTCATGCGCTTTCTTACTTTCTCGAGCTCTGATCAATTCCATTTCTTCATGGGTGTATTTAGTTCCTTGTGCAGCCATTTGCTTAACTCGCTCGATTATACTCTTACTCATTAGTTCCACCCCTCTGGCTTAGTGTAGTTTCCGCTAAATTGATTTACGTTTCTTCCAGGCGCAGAGTTAACTTGTATTTCGTCATTCCAGCATTTGCCATTCAGCCATGTTAATGGGTTTTTCCTGTACTGCTTATCAGGTGTCGATTGAATGTATCTTGGGAGAACTTCAAACAGCTTTTCTACATCAGTCTTGGTTAGCTTATTGAACTTTGCTTGGCATTTTTTAGAATCAACCTTCTTGCCGTACATATCCCAAAACTCAGCGAAGCGGGAATGTATTATATCTTCTTTTCTATTCTTATCTGATCTAATCTTATCTTGCATGACTTTATCAGATGGTGTCATGATTGCGTCATGATGCGTAATAAGATTGTCATTATCTTTGAAATTCTTAATGATTTCACGCATTTGCGGATTGCTTGTCATCGACTGATCTAATCGCTTCGCTAATTTTAAGCAAGTTATGACGTTATTTGAGCACTCAAACAACCCAATATTTACGAAATATTTCATCATTTCTTCGACTTTTTGAGGTGTTGAACCCGTATTTCGCGCAATAATGCGTGCGTCATGCTCAAGCTCAAAAGTGATATTATTCTTGTCAACTTTGCCTGCAATTAGCTCCATGCAGTACCAGTACAAGCCATAACCTTCTAGCCCATAATCTAAAAGAACGTTTTGTAATTTTGCGTCTTGATTTGCGTCAGTATCGTGTTTTATCCATTGCATGTTATAATGTCCTAAATTAAGTTATTTTGAATTAAATTCCCTGGTTGCCGCCGGGGTTTTTTTATTGCGCCAGACTTAGCTCAAGAATGCGAGAAACCATATTGTTGAAGCTTCTCCCCTCTTCCTTTGCCTTCGCTGCTATCTTTGCTTTTAGCTCTGGATTAATACGAACTGATGTTGGTTTTGCTTTTGCTTGATTAGACATTTTGTATCTCCTTTCGTTTGGTGTGTAATAAATATAACTACAAATGTAGTCACATGCAAGCATTCCAGTTAAAATAATTTAAACTTTTGTGATTTTGCGTAAATTACAGGTAATAAAAAACCCGCCATATAGACGGGTTGTTCAAGTGTTTGATTTTATACAATTCCTTCAGTTATCAGTTTCTCGTTAATCCAAACCTCGCCTGCATTGGTGAATAGTGCCTGGCTAAATCCTTGTTCGGTTTGCTTCATTTCGCCGTAGCCTTTAGTGATAAACCACTGCATAAACACGCGGCCCCGTTTGGTTGTGCGACTGTATACGCCAAGGTCTACAAGTATCTTGTTTAGTCTCATTGCAGATAGGCCGTGCTTCTGGGCCACCTGGGTGGCATTCATTAGTCCCTTTTTATCAACAAGCTTATCGAAGAAGGCAACTTTAGGCGCTTGAAGTTCTAACTGCTTTGCCTGGTCTGCTGCGAGTTGCAGGGCCTCCGATAAAGTTTGCGGTATTTTGGGAGTTTTGTTTTTGTGCTCAATCCAAAAATCAACAAGTCTAGCCGTGTAAATCGGACATAGTTGAGCAATTACAACATAACTATCACGCTCGTTAACGTTAAAAACTGTCAGTGGTCTACCTTTTCCCTTTTCCTCAAATTGAGTAAAAGATATTACATTTTTAAATGCAAGATTCTCAATAAGCCTTTTTACATTATCCTGCCTTTTACCCGTCATTTCGGCTAGTTGTATGTGGCTAATTGTTTGACTTGTGACTGTAGATAGGTTATTTTTCATATCGTATCTTTCCTTACATTAGTTAGATTTTGGCTGTCCGGTTTGGTCAGCCTTTTTTTTGTTCATGTGATCGCACATATCTTGTGCATCTGCTGCATAGTACGCTGAGTACTGACTCTTTCCGTCCGAGTCTAGTACGTGGTACATGTGGTCTATTTCCATTACAAAGTACATAATTAATCAATCTCCACTTTTTCAAAAGAATCTACAGTCATTAATTTAACTCTTCCATAAGTACACTTCATTCCGCAATCAATGTAACAAAAAACTTTATCAATATTGCTTCCGATTCTCTCACATACTATAGGGCTCCCATTTCCTTCTCTTAGGCCAAATTCTGTAACTATGAAAATAGCCTCATCTGATACTATTTCTTCATGATCGATCTCTTTTAATTTTAATATGTAACCACACCCAAACCTTCCTGATGTTTTACTAATCCATTGATTTGCGCATTCTCTTGTTGTGTTAATTATGGCAACCTCTGGAGACCATGCGCCACCAGACATCATGAAGTCTTCATAATCTCTCTCAACCATTGGTATGAAAACATCATTTAAATTATCAAAGTCTTTCATAATTATGCTCCGTATCCGTTTGGTAAAATTCCAAGCACACAAAGTGTTGCAGTGATAAAGCAGGCGATTAACATGTAGAGTGTAATCACGCTTAAATCAATCGGGCCTTGCTGGCACTCGATTACCATGCCGTTCTTTTTGGTGTGAGTTTTCATAGTTCACCACCATTTAAAATGTATGCGTATCTCTGACCTTTCTGTAGCTTACCATTGTCAAACTCTGACAATTCAAACATTGTCTCAATACTTTCAGGCTCTCCAGAAATTGAAAGATTAACACGGCTTGATATCAAACCGTTTTCTCGTAGTGCTTGGTGAGCACTCAGCATGCATTTAATTGAAAGCAAGCTTTCATTACCTTTTAATTTTTCTTTGCAAATTACAACTTTTTTCATTGCGCTATCTCCTATTTAAAGTCTTTAATAAGTTGATTGATTGATTTTGAGTTGTAAATTCTTGTTGAGCCATTTCTTTTGGTCATGGCGTAAGTTCTTAGCTCCCAATGGTTAGGTTTGTTTTTATGTCCAGAACGATTTGATACTCTGACTTGTTTAACCTTGCTGCCAGAAAAAGTTATATAAACACTACCAGTTGAGCACTCCTTAATAACTGGAGAGTAAGCGGAAAGTTCAGTGACCAACTTAACTACTAACTGTTTAATGTTCATTTTGCTTTCTCCTTAATTATTGTTCGCTGTCTTACTGTTACTGTTATTAATGGTTTTTTTACATCCCCTTTTGAGTCAAGTTCCCAACCTACATATTGAGGCTCTATTACCCCTTCACTTGTTAATCCTATGTGGTGAACAGAATACATATAACCATTAAACTCAAATTTATCACCAACAGATAGCTTTACATTACCCATTGCTTTGATGATTGAATCTTTATTCTCTTTCCAGAATTTCTTGCCAAATAAAAATATCGCTTCTATTTTTACTGTTTCTATTTTCATTATTCTATCTCCGTTAACTTTGGGGCCAATCCCCTTTCGATGTAGTAATTATTGCGTAACCAGGTTTAGATTTCTAATCGTTTGTACCTATTAATAAACCGTTTTTGATAGGCAAAAAAAAGAGAGCTAACGCTCCCCTTTTCTATCTGCCATATCTAGAATGGATAATTTGCCAGTTTTATGACTCCTTCTTAGTTTCTCGATCCTTTCTTTAAATTGATGGTCATTATTTGACTCTGTGCGAGCTTTTGAGACGTCACTTTTTTTAATGCCGTATTCTTCGACAAAGTTATGCAAAAGCTTATTAGCTTCGGCTCTGGCTTCCCTGTACTCCTTTTTATTGAAGTGATAGCGGTAAACCTCTGCATACTGCTCTGATATTATCCGCTTGTTTTCGTCGCTTAACCTGGCAAGCTTTCCGGTTATGTAGTCGAAGTCCCCTTTAACGTGCCTATTGCCGCAATAGAAGAAGTGAGGGAATAATATAACCACTTCCATCAATCACACCTCCTATCCACTAAGATATTGTTCGATCGGCCTATCTGAACTAACAGATCTGTATGGCTAAAACCAAGTAATTTTGCTTGGTCGCTGTAGGGCTTGATTGTCTCTGTGATAGCCTGAACTTGCTTGTGACTGAATCCCTTTAGTGCTTGCTTTGCTTTAACTGCTAGCGCATTTAGCGCGGCGTGCTGTGCTTCCGTATGCATAATTAAGCCCTCTCTCCTTCGATAATTGCCAGTATGTCGTCTGCTTGATTCCAGTTAATCTCTAACTCAGAATCGCGCGACTCGTTAATCAAGATTGCCTTAGTGGATGATACCACCATTCTAGTGGTGGTTAGTTGATCGTTAACCCAGTCAGCTATGATTTCCAGCATTGACGATCTGTTTACTTCAGATGCGAATATGCCAGATAGCGACTCGGCTTGTAGTTCCTGGAATTCCTCGATAGCTTGCTTACTTGCTTTGCTGAAAAACTCTTTTAGTAATTCTTGCATAATGTATCTCCAATTAGTTAGCGTAAACGGTGTACTGATAGCATTGGCTAGTTCTTTTAATTGGCAAGCCTTCAGCTCTTAGTCTTAAAACTTGCTGGCGTACAGCTTCGGTGGTGTACAGCCTAGTAAGTTGCATAATTGATTTAGTGTTAAAGCACTTGCCAGGGTTGTTTAAAAACAGGTTGATTAATTGCTTGCGATTCATTGCTAAGTATCCATGCCTTTGATGTGTTAATTATTGCGTTACGGAGAAAAGAAAGCCAATCGTTTTTACCTATTAATAATCGGCTTTTGATAGATGGGATAAAAAAAAGGGCCGAAGCCCTATTTATTTTTCTTTAAGTCAAACCATTGCATCCTACGGCGTTGCTGTAGTCGTCTCATAAGTCAGCCTCTTTAATGAATGACCCGTTAACCATGCGACCTTTGCGATCCTTAATGTCGTCATATGCAACTTGCAAGCAGTGCTCAAGCGTTAAGCCGTTGCGCTCAATGATATTAATTAGAACTACAACCATATCGCCAATGTCATCTGATATATCTCTACCTCTTGAGATATTAGCCGCAAGCTCTCCGGCCTCTTCCATTAGCTTAACGTATTGACTTTGATCTGTTGCGCCGTCGATTAAGTTTCTCGCGTGATGCCATTCACTGATAGATTTAACTAGCTGTGGGATTTTTGAGTTAAGTGCCTGGTTATTGTTGCTCATTTATTTTTCCTCAAATTGTTTGTGCAATTCTTCTGCTTTAAGTGACGCGTAACTAACGCCATCTAGTACGCTGTCTTCGTGTAGTCGATTCTGCGACCACTGGCGAACATCTTTTAATATCTGAAGCATTAAACAGACTTCAGCGGGTGTAATGTCTTTTCCGGTTATCGCATTAAATGCCGTGGCGGTAGAGTTAAAACTTCTTTCTTCCTGGTCGCATTTTGTTTCGTATTCATTGCCGCGAGCTTGTTGGACGCTCATGCATTCGCTTAGTATATCGGTTGATGTTTTCATTCTATCTCCAAGGGGCCGAAGCCCCGTTTAGTTTTAGTTAGAATGGAATATCGTCATCAAAGTCCATTGGTGGCATTTGCTGGCCTTGTGGCGCTTGTTGTGGCTGCTGTGGTTGTTGTGGTTGCCCCCATCCGCCGTTGTTTTGCTGTGCGTTTGCTTGGTTTTGTCCGCCGCCATTAGCGCCAGATAGCATCTGCATTTTACCGTCAAAGCCTTGAACAATAATTTCAGTTGTGTATCTATCCTGGCCGTTTTGATCTTGCCATTTACGAGTCTGAAGCTTTCCTTCAATGTAAACTTGAGATCCTTTCTTTAGATACTCTCCAGCTATTTCAGCAAGCTTTGAGAATAAGACAACTCTATGCCATTCTGTTTTCTCTTGCTGAGCGCCTTGCTTATCCTTCCATGATTCTGAAGTTGCAATTGAAATATTGGCCACAGCATTACCATTTGGCATGTATTTAACTTCAGGATCTTGTCCTAAATTACCAACGATTATTACTTTATTTACACCTCGTGAAGCCATTTATCTTTCCTCATATATTGATTTAGTGAAATTTAAGAAGCTTTTACTTCTATCCGTTTTTAACCATTGCTCTCTGAGTTCATCATAAAACCTATCGAGCCATTCTTGATAGTTCATGTTGTGCCCTCCACCTGACAAACTATATTAGCAACTAGATTTATAGTCAACATATTTTTTAAGTATTTTTTACGTAAAAATTACTTGCTTTATTTTTTATGTTGGTTTAAATTTAATTGGTCAAAACAAAAGAGGGTTAACGATGAGTAAGCCAAAATTAATCCCTCAATGGCAACCGACAAAAGAGGTAAGAGATTACCTAGAAGAAGTCTCAGAAAAAAACGGTATGACATTGACGGGGTACATAAAGTCGCTAGTAATGAAAGATATGAAAAGAGGCAAAAGGAAATGAAAGTAAATGATTACAAAATTGGGGTTGAGCTATCAGGTTATATCTCTGATATGCCTGAAGATATTTATCATAACACTGAAGGTTTTATTTCTAAGTCTTCACTTGGTCAACTTGCAAAGGAGACACCTTTTAGGTTCTTCAATAGCAAGAAAAAAGAACAAACGCCAGCCATGGCAATGGGAACGGCTTTGCATTGCGCGATACTTGAGCCCAAGAAATTTAGCGAATCATATATACTCATGCCAGACTGCAAGTCCAAAGCATCAAAAGAGTATAAAGAAGCAGTAAAAAATAACCTAGGTAAAGAAATTTTAACGGGCCAAAACTGCGACAACTTAACAGGTATGGTAAAGGCTGTTTACGCTAACGACTTTGTAAATGAGCTATTAAGCCTAGAAGGTTTTAATGAGTTAAGTGGTTTTCATGTTGATAGCGAAACTGGCGTTAAGTTAAGACACAGATTCGATAAGCTTTGCAAGTGCGGTATTGCTGTGGATATCAAAAAAACTCAGTCAGTTAACTATGACGAGATATCAAAGACAATTGATAAGTTTGGCTATGATATGCAAGATTCATTGTACTCAGATGCATACAAGGCTATCACTGGTGAAGATTTGAAGGCATTTTACTTTGTTTTTGTCGAAGAGACTTACCCTCACGAGGTTGCAGTTGTTTACCTAGACGATATATCAAAACAGGTTGGCAGGGATAGATATAGAGACTTGCTTAATGAGTACTGTATGTTGGTTAGTGATATGTCACAGGTTACAAACAACAAAGGCGCGTCAATGGTGTCATTGCCAGAGTGGACACTAAGACAATACGAAAACGAAATAGAAGACGGGGAGGTTTACTAATGGATATCGGGTTCGCACTAGAAGCAAAATCAGATCAATTGAACTATGACGATATAGCAGATACAGAGGTAGTGGTTACTATATCTGAAGTTAGAGTAAGACAAGGCGATCAACCTGTATCAGTTTTCTTTAATGGCTGCAAAAACAGACCTTGGAAGCCTTGCAAGGGGATGATTAGAATACTTGCAGCTGCATGGGGTAGAGATGCAACTAAATGGGTTGGTAAGTCTGCAAAGCTATATGGTGATAAAAGTGTTCGATGGGCTGGAAAAGAAATTGGAGGTATTAGAATCAGAGCTCTATCAGACATAAACAAGAGCGGTATAAGCGCAATGCTAACGATTGCTAGGGGTAAAAGAAGCGAATACAAAGTTTCTTATCTTGACATGGCTAGGCCCGTTTACCCTAACGATCAGTTCAATGCAGCACTTCCAGCTATGGTGGAGAGAATACAAAATGGCAGCATGTCTATAGAGCAAGTGGTTGCTAAGTGTCAGCAAACTGGAGACTTGACACCAGAGCAACTTGCAAGGCTTGAAGATGCCATACCGGTAAATGTAGAAGAAAACGACCAATAAAACCAAAGGCCCGTAGTTATTGCGGGCCAAAATCAAAAGGAAAATAAAATGAACGTCTTTATCGATGCGCTAGGAATCACGCTAACAAACAATATTTTTAATTTAACGATCCTCTTTGGTATATACCTTACGTTTTCACGAGTTAGTGATAATACGGTCGTAATGGGCTTTTTAGTCTACTACATCTCCTACATCATTGCGGATTACTCAATGACCATAATCGAGCTTGAAATACCATTCGCATACCTTGAGGGATACAAGACAACTTGGCATATTTTGCTTGCTATGGTTGGCGCTCTAATACTTTTTTACTTTGCTTTGAATGTGGCAATAGGCGATCATGATAGCGGCATGCAGTTCTGTATCGCTTTGACAAGCATTTACATAATGCTATTCTATGTTGTGCCAAACGTTGGTTTTGCTGGGTTATCAAGTGAAGAATTCAATAACTTCTATAACAATTACAGTTATTTGTGTGTAGTATTCGATCTTGGACTTATCGCGCTTTCTGTATTCAAACACAAACGGGGGGATGATGAATGCGATAGAATGGCTTACAACGGGTGATAACTGGGTATTGATTTTATCTGGATGTAGTATAATATCAGTATCAGCTCAAATAGTTTTCGGAATAGTAGGTATATATGTCAGCAACAGGTCAAGCGGCAAACGTGTCGACGGCAACAGCAGCGGGGGGAGGTATAGTAACAGCGGGCGCTAAGGCCGTTGAAACTTTTACCGTTACTGGTTGGATTAATGACAATGCCATTATTATCGGGATATTTTGTACAGTTTTATCACTCATCATGAGTCTGATATTTAACCTAATAAATCGCAAGGATAGCAAGGCTAAGCAACTTGAAGAAAGAAGGCTTAGGGCAACAGTCGAATGGATTCGTGAAGGTAAAACAGACGAAGAAATCACAATTTTACTCAAACGAACAGGACTAGAATAATGCCTTTACAAAAACGTAGAAACCCTAAAACAGCTCGTAAATCTCCTTCTTACACTAAACCTAAAAAGAAGGTAACAACTAAGAAAAAATAAGCAACATTAATATCAAGCCCTGTCAATAGACGGGGTTTTTTATTATGCTTAGATTAAACCAACTAAAAGGAACTTATCATGGCAACAAAGAAAAAAGTGGGTAAACCTGCAAAAGGCAAGGCTAAAGCTAAGATGGTAAAAGACCCAAAGACGGGCAAAAAGGTTAAACGCTCATACGGTCAAGCAGGTAAAGCGAAAGACGGGAAGGCACGAGTTCAGCCGGGCACTAAGAAGGGTGACTCATATTGCGCTAGGTCAGCAGGTATTAAGAAGTGTAAGAATCCACCATGTGCTAACGAACTTTCAAGAAAGCGCTGGAAGTGTCGCGGCAAAAAGTCAATGAAGTGAGCTAGCCATGAAAGGAGATTGTTGTAATGACTGCAAAAAAGAAGTTAGACGAATGCGCAAAAAAGGTAAAAGCAAGGGTGAAAGTGTGGCCCAGCGCAAGAGCAAGCCAACAAGTCGCAAAGTGTCGCAAGGCAAAAGGAAAGCCACGAAAGGGCAAAAAGGGAAGCGATCTTAAGCGTTGGGATAAGGAAGAGTGGAAGAATACCAAGACTGGCGAAAGTTGCGGTAACTCCAAAAAGGGAAAGGGGTATTGCAGGCCGACAAAGAAAGTGTCTAGTAAGACGCCTAAAACCAAGTCAGAAATGAAACCTTCCCAGGTTAAAGTGAATCAAAAGCGCAAGTCACAAGGCAAAAGGGCTAAGTCTACAAAATCGAAATCTTAGATTGCAAAAACAATACTATTCAAAAGACCTGTATTCACTAATAATGATTACAGGTTTTTTAATGAAAGTAAGTGGAGATTTAGGAATGAGACTAACTGAAAAGCAAGTTATACAACTCGAAGAAGAAGAGAAGCTGGCACAATTGTTGGACAAAGGCGATCTTACATTGGGTGAGTACGAAAAAAAATTGGACGAAATTGAAGAAAGGTTTGGAGATAAAAAATGAACTACATGATTGATGTTGCAATTGTCCTAGTAATGGGCCTTGTTGTTTCAGTGCTTTGGGCGTTGATTGAAATTTGTATTCGTTAGGAGTGCGATATGAAAAGGTATGTGAAATTTAGTGGTGATAATTGCATTGATTGCGAGTTTGTAAGAAATAAACCATATGTTGTTAAGTGTGATTTAGGGTTGTATGTTGAGATTGCTGGTGATTGCGGAGGTAGTTTTTATGTCTCAACTAGTGGAGGTTGTAATTTTTTGGGAGGAGAAGAATCGTGGGTATTCTGCGACGAGCACGGCAACGAGCTTGACGACAAAAAGAAGCAGGGTTACAAAGGTCAGTTTGATTTAGCTGCGCGTGATATTTGCACTCCTAGATTTGTTGATAAAAAAGGGTCAGTGGTTAGTTATGGCTTTAATGTAACCGAGGCATTAAAGAGAATAGCAGTGAGAGCGGGGTGAATTATGAATATATGCTGGGCTCCTATAATTGCCATTTTTGCCTTTATTTGCGCTGGTGCTGGATGGGTTGTGATTGAGGTTTTAATTTGGCTTTTTAGTCATATTTCAATTGTCTAATAAAAGGGTGAATGATATGGAATACGGAACTACATCTGAAAATATTGACCTGATTATAGAAAAGAGCAAAAACAAAAAAGATGGTGTTTATACACTTAGAGGGGTAACATACCGAGTAGTTAAAGGTAATCCGGTTATAATGGCCTCGTATGGTGAAATCTACCAGTTTTTTTATGGCTTCTTGGTTTTGATAGGGAGCTATGATTATTCATCAACATGCCCTTCAAAATTAAAAAGTATTTTAAAAGGTATAGAAGTATAAACAAATAGCCCTCTTCGGAGGGTTTTTTATTACCTGTAATCCTGATTCTTTGAATTATCGCGCAATGATGTATAATCAATGTGTGTTAAATTTACGGGTATATTACGACTATGGCTAGGTCTAAAACTACATTCGGCAAGGAGAACCAGCCAAGCAAAAGACGAGGGAAGTCTAAAAAAACTCTTTTACTAGAAGTAATTAGAGAGAAATCACGGCTAAACATGAATGCAGATAGCACTAATGACGATTGCGAGAAAGCATTTTTCGGACACATTTTAGATCGTGCTTTGTGCGGTGAGGATAAAGATTCTGCATCTTTGCTAAAGAGTCTGCTCGATAAGATATCGCCAACTCCAAGGTCATCAATGGAGAGAGTGAACTTCAATTTAGATATGAAGAAGCCACTCGATAAGCAAGCCTCCCAAGTACTTGATGCAATAAGTAACGGTGAATTACCGCCCGATGTTGGTATATCACTGATTAATGCAATTGGTGGTGTACTCAAGATTAAAGAGGTTACAGACTTAGAGGATAGAATTAAGGCTCTGGAGGCTCAAGACGATGAGTAACAGACTTAACCGCATAAAGAGTCTCGAAGATAAAGCTTCGTTTAATTCTGGTGATTACGAGTCGACGGTGATCGGCTTTGTAAGTCCAAAGACAAAGGATTTAACCAAGTGTTACCACTTAAGTAATGGCGAATGGGTTCCTACAATAAAGGAACCTACCGCTTTTTTCGCTGAGTGTTTAGAGCCGTTATTCACCAGACCAAAGAGATTCAACATTCTTATTGGTGGTCGTGGTTCGGGTAAATCATTGGGTAAAGGTGGTCACGGTTCAATCATGATGCATGATATGGGCCGTAACTTAATGTGTATTCGTGAGTTTCAGGCGTCTATTGCTGATTCTGTTCACGCTTTAATTAGTGATGAGATTAAGCGATTAGAGCTAGATAACTGCGATATAACAGATAAGGCGATCAAGTTCACTCATAACAAATCAATGGCTCGCTTTATGGGTTTGTCACGTAATCCTGAATCTGTTAAATCTGCCTTTGGTTTTCTCGACTGGTGGATAGAAGAGGCACAATTCTTATCTGAAAAGTCACTTAGGGTATTAACTCCAACGGCACGTAAAAAGCCCAAGAAAGGTTTGCCGGGCAAGCTAAAAGAGATTGATACAGACGAAGTGGACGTATCAGCCGTGTCTATGACATTTTGCGCTAACCCTGCTTCGAGTGAAGATCCATTTAGTCAGCGTTTTATAGTGCCGTTTAAAAGCGAGCTTGATGCTAATGGTATCTATGAAGATGATATGCACCTCATTATCAAAATGAACTGGTCAGATAATCCCTGGTTTGATGAGTCCGGTCTTGAGAAAGAAAGACAGTTTGATATGGCTAACTTGCCAAGGACCACTTATGACTGGATATGGGAGGGTGGATTCAATGATGAGATCGAGAATGCACTAATAAAGGCAGAGTGGTTTGATGCGTGTATTGATGCTCATGAAAAGCTAGGGTTTAAGCCTTACGGCGTAGTGAAAGTTACTCATGACCCGTCAGACCTTGGTCCCGACCCTAAAGCTGTTTGTGTTCGCAAAGGCAATGTGATAACTAACGTAGTCCAGCGTAGTGACATAGATGTAAACGAGGGTAGCGACTGGGCGCTAGGTATTGCAATCAATGAAGGGGCTGACCAATACGAATGGGACGTAGGCGGTATGGGTGTAACTCTCAAGCGTGATGTTAACGCGGCGCTCGAAGGTAAAAGTATGGTTGCTCATCAATTTAATGGCGGTAGTGCAGTTGATAATCCTGACATGATTCATGAGCCTTCAGGTGCTCAAAATATCCAAAGTGAAAAGACTAACAAAGAGATATGTAAAAATTTACGTGCTCAGTGTTATTTATCGCTAAGAGATAGAGTATTTAGGACATACCAAGCAGTTGAGAAAGGTGTAATGTGCGATCCTTCTATGCTGATATCATTTAGCTCTGAATGTGAAAACTTAACAGGTCTAAGGTCTGAACTTTGTCGGCTTCCTATCAAGCCAAGTACTATATTTGAAATGTACACCAAAGCCGAAATGAGAAGTAAATTCAAGGTACGTTCGCCAAACTTGGCTGATACTGTTATGATGAGTGAAAGATTACACGTAGACTTAGTTCAAGAGAGCTATGATTTAGATTCTATTTGTCAACCACAAGTAAACTATTGGTGATTAGAAAATGTTAGACCATGAAAACATGTGCATAGAATTTAGACACGCATCAAGTGATACAGATATGCGTGATGCTTGCCATAAGGATAAAAAACGCTTTTTCGAAAAAGGCGCATGGTGGAGCGGGTCGCATGGAAAGCAATTTAAAAACAAACCAAAGCCAGAGTTCAATAAGCTATGGCGATCAATTAATAGGACAATCGGCAGTATTAACGATATGGAGTTAAACGCTGTTATCGTTTCTAACTCAGATGATGCAACCGATGAGGCGGCGGACCTATTACAAAAGAGGTGGCGCAACGACTTTCAAACTAGCGACGGTGTAGAGGCTAGCGAGATTGCAACAATGGAAGCGGCGGTTGGTGGTTTTGGTTGTACTAAGTTGGTATCCAAATATGAAGATGAAGAGAATCCCGACCCTGAGAAGCAATATCTTTGCACTGAAATAGTATTTGATGCCTGTCAATCGGTTTTCTTTGATGCTGGCTCTATCAGAAAAGATAAGAGTGACGCAAAAAGAGGTTGGCATTTAATTCGTACCAATCGAAGATTAATTGAAGATGAGTATGGCGTTGATGTTGTTTCATTTATGAATCCAACTTCATATTGGGGATCTGAAAAGGTTAATAACGACACGCAGCGCGATATATATCTTGCTCATTACTACGAGGTGATGGAGAAGAATCTAACGGTTTATGACTTTAGTGCTTTACTACCAGTAAAAATTACTACGGGTGACGGGATAAAAGACGAGTTTGGCGAGAAGTATACTCGTGAAGACCTGAAAGAACTTAAAGAGCAGTATCTTGAGGTAATTGGTGAAGATGTACCAAGCATTAAGCGCAAGGTGAAGTACACAGAATATGCACTAGCAGATGGTGAGAAGTATCTAACCAAGCCGCAAAAGATGCCATTCAAGCGCGTGCCTTTGTTCCCTCGTTATGGATACTACGCTGTTATAGAAGGTCAAGAATTCTATTGCGGTGAAGTAAGAAAGCAGACCGACCAAGAGATGTTCCATAACTACTTTGCTAGTGCAATGATGGAAATAATGGCAGCGCCTCAGGTAAGTAAGCCGGAATACGCGCCGGAGCAAATTGCTAGACATGCAAGCCAGAGGGCAAGAGCTGATATAGATGGCACACCTTTTGTTATGTCAGACCCAATTAGAAACAAGCAGGGAGATATAACTCACGTCGGCCCAATTGGAATGCATCAACCACCACAAATGGGTAGCGGACTTGCAGCGGCGGGGCAGTTTCTCGAGCAGAACTTGCAGCAATCTGGCGGAATGGGACAGGCTTCATTGCCATCCAATGCAAGCGGTGAAGCAATTCAGAATGTAAACGAGCGTCAAGATGATGCGTTTTTGCCTATCGTCAAGAATGTATTGCATTCTATTCGTGCTCAGTGTGAGGCTTGGATACCTGCCGCACAATCTCTTTACTTCACTAATCAGCGCAGATTAAGAGTTTTAGAGAGTGACGGTACATATACCCAAGTTACGACAATGGAAATGGCGCAAGATGCTAATGGCAATTATGGCCCTTACGGCAATAATGCAAGAGGTCGTTTCTCGGTCCAGGTTGAGCAGGGCCAGGCTTACAAAGATTCTCGCGATGCTGAAAGACAAAGTGCAATGGAAATGCTGCAATACGTTGGCTCTGATACTGAATTCGGACAGATGATAGCAATGCATGCAATGTCTCTTACTACTGGTGAAGGTGGTGACAATATCAGGCAGATAGCAAGATTTAAGCAGTTAGAACTTGCAATGGCTAGTGGCTACCCAGTTGAGCCAGAGAATGAGAAAGAGCAGCAATTCATGCAAATGACAATGCAGAAGATGCAGCAACAAGCCCAGATGCAGCAACAGAACGATCCGATGGCGGTAGCGGCTCAGGCTGAAATGATTAAGGCTCAGGCACAAATGCAAGACAAGCAGGTTGATATGTTCAATGCTGAGACTAACCGCATGAAAGTAATGGTTGATGCAGAGAAAGCAGGTGCAGATATTCAATTCAAAGAAGCCGACTTAAAGCTAAAGGGATTAGCGCAGATGGGTAGCATGATGCGTCAATAATGAAATCTTATTTTGCATAAATAGCTATATAAAAAATAACCAAACAAGCCCACTTCGGTGGGTTTTCTTTTATCTGCTGCTTAGCATCTGATCGATAATGATTAATCTTGTGTCAAAGTTTGCATACACCAAAAAGCATGTATATAATAATTTCAGATTCAATGGTTCATGTGTCATTCACATGATTTTCGTTCACCGATAGACGAGGGTTTATAATGTCGGATAATTTGGAAAATATGGCAGAAACACAAAATGAAGTTACTCAACCTGTAGAAGCTGTGGTAGCGGATACAGAGGTAAACGGTTCACCACAAACCGATATCGAGAATCAAGAGTTTTATGTTGAAGCTGAAGCCAACCAAGAAGAAACGGCTAATAGCGCTAATCAATCTAATTCAGATGTTGAGCTACATGCACGATGGGTTAAAGAGAAAGAGAAGCGCAAGCGTAAAAATGAGGAACTTGAAGCAGAAAAGACACGCAATGAAAAAATACAGAGTGAACTTGATGAGCTTCGAGGCACTGTAGCAGAGATGAAAAAAGGTGCGCCACCTACGTTAGAATCATGTGATTATGACGAAGCGGTATACCAACAGAAGACGCGTGAATATTATCAACCTCAAGCGGCTGTTAAACAGCAACAGGAGCAAGTTAATAATCAAGCGCCACAGCAACACTCTAACCCAGAGTTAGAACAAGCTGAATTTTATCTCTACAAAAGTGAGCAGGAACTACAGAACAAGCTACCGGACTACTCACAAAACAAATCCGAGCTAGTTCAAAAGATTAAACAATTTGG
>Ga0098043_1000192_pt1 | contig 20198 bp, 21 predicted proteins | sample 9B_taG_FD_92581 | JGI IMG/M metagenome (GOLD analysis project Ga0098043, IMG submission 92581) | Marine viral communities from the Subarctic Pacific Ocean - 9B_ETSP_OMZ_AT15188_CsCl metaG | ecosystem: Environmental > Aquatic > Marine > Oceanic | place: Subarctic Pacific Ocean | collected 2015-01-10 | reverse complement strand
CATTTTGTCACCAACGGCTCTAAAACCACGCTTTGTAGCGTCAATAGCGGCACCGGGTATTGATGCAACATTCCCAATAAAGTCTGTCGCTTTGCCCTTTTGGATTGCCTCTCGTTCAGCAAGCATTCTTGCTCTTGCCATTCTGTCTGCACTGAACTCACGCTTACTGATCATTGAAAGTCACCTTCACCAATTGTATGCAATCCAACGGGATGTCCATTGATTTGGACATCTCACGCCAGTCGCCCCTGCTATTGAGGATAGCGACGACATCGGACACGGGGCGTTGTATTTGCCCTGCCATCATGGCAAGATCCGTTGCGTTGGATTGAATCATAGGGGTGTGGGGGATGGACTTTGCGATGGTATCATCCTGCAAAGCAATTTGGCATTGAACGGTTTCAAGCATGGCTTCAATATCCTCTTTACCGAAGATGTTGCCCATGCGTCCGGCACCTCGCCCAGTAAGGTATGCGAGTTTGTCAGCCATTCCTCTCCATCCCTCTCTAAATCGTGGCGGGCCGTCCTGCCGTTGAGAGCCAGCAGGTTGCGCTTGAAAAGCATTTAGGCGAGAAGGGGGTTGTTCGGGGGGAATGTTAGGGGGTATTTGTCCCACTGGTGCTGGTGGTGCTGGTTGCTGACGAGGAACTGGCGGTGCTGGTTGTTGACGAGGAACTGGCGGTGCTGGTGGTTCGGGCTGAACGACGGGGGGTGCTGGTGGTTGAGGTGCTGGTGGTTCGGGCTGAACGACGGGGGGTGCTGGTGGCTGTGGTTCACGGGCTTGCGCTCTCCTGCGTTTCTGTCGCTCCATCGCTTCACGAAGTCCCTGTGGCCCCTGCGGTTGTCCTGCTGGCGGTTCGGGTTGAGGTGGTTGTTGCGGTTCGGGTTGAGGTTGAGGCTGTGGTTGCGGTGGTTCTTGCATCCTGTTTTGGTTCGGCTGAATGCCCGGATTGACTCTTTGAATATGATTGATGAATCCACTGATGAGGCGATCTGCCCCAGCCCTGCCGGAACCTTGAGCAACCAATTCTTCAATTGAAGGCATATCATCGCCCATGTTGTATTGTTCGCCCAAGTATTGATGCAATTTAGGGAGATAATGCCTTTTGTTGGTAAAAGACCCACCATAGAGGTCAGTTCCCCTATCATTTTTGAATCCGTCTTGGAACCATGTGCTGTATGCGTCCATTGGAGATTGAGGCATTTGCTGTTGCTCAATTGCTTGCTGTGCGGCATCCGGCCCTTCGGGCACAGCGTCAGCAACCACACCCGGTGTGTCGGGTGACTGTGCGGCTTCTCGTCGGCGAATGCCATAGAGGTGCTGAATGTTGTTTCTGTTTTCCGGTGCATGTTGACTTAACACTGGGTGGTTTAGCCATGCGTTTTGAATCATTTCGGGTGTTAATTCATATCCACCCAGTTTCGCTTGCTGGGCCATTTCATTCACCATAGCAATACTGTGTTTGTATGCTTCGTGGTTAATATACACGCCATTTGGACGAACTTTACCAGCCTTGATTGTTTCGCTCGTATCGCCTTTATGCCCCGCTTGCTCACGCACCCATTTGAGTCCTTCGTGATACGGGCGGTTCCATGACTCATTCATCAAGTTCTCTTGATCACGATTACCAACACGGAGTTTGGGCACACCGTATGCGTCAAATTGCCACGGTGTTTCTTTCTTCTGTGGCCCCCAAATACCCTCTCGCCACTCTTGATTCATAACAGCCCTCCCCATATCCATGTTAAATGGCAAGGGCAAGTCGTCGGGTATTTTGTCAAGACCCTTTCCTGTCATAGCGGCTTCTTGACGCTTTTGATTCCACATGTGATTTTGCACTTGAACAGCGTGGTTAATGTGCTTGCTTCCTATATCAATTGCTTTTTGCAGTGCCGCCTTATATGCGTTCTCATCACCCTGTGGCCCTGCTTGAATCAATGCGGCTTCTTGAATTGACAAGTGTTGCGGATCTGACGGGTCGGCATTGTAAATTGCTTCATATACAGCATCGGCTTCAACGCCCGTTAAATGATCGCCAGTGATGTCGCCCATCGCCATTGGATAACCCATTAACTGACCGTTAGGGCCGATTTGCCCAAGTAAGCCATTGATGAGTTCGTCAAAGTCAAAGAACCCAAGACCTTTGTTAATTATGGTGCAACGGTCAAGAATAGACCACGGGGTGCGGAGAATGCTCATCGCTTGCTGGCCCCCGCAAATGCTACTGGCATAAGCGAGGTGTCGTCAAATCTCCAACCCTTGAGATTTTCAGTCGGGCCGGTTGGGGCACTTGCTTTTTCCTCGCTTGCTTGATTCCCTCTTTTGGCTTCGGCACCGAGTTCGGGAGTGGATTTTGTCAGTTTTTGAACTGCTTCAAGGAGTTTCTTCAAATCACGCTTGAGGGATTGGAGTTCAGTTCGGGTGAAGCCGCTGATGTCGGTTGCCCTTGATTGAAGACGCTTTTCAATATCCATTTTCAATGCGTCCCCGCCCAACGGGTCGTGAAGCAAAGCGGCGTCCCTTTCAGCCGTCTTTGGTTTCTTGAATGAAGTGCCTTTGCTTGAAGAAGGCTGTGAAGGTAGTTTGGTGCCTTTCCCACTCATACCAATTGTTTGCACTCTTTCGCCCGTGATACCACGGGTGTCGGCGTGTGCGGATTGTCCAGTGGGGAGTGAACCCATTTCACGACGGAACTTTTCAGCCGCTAATTTTCGTTGGTATGCAACAGGATCGCGAAGTCGGAGGGGCATGTCTTTTGCTCTTGGGTTGCCGCTAAACATTCGGCGTGGAGCAAATGCTTGACGCTTAGTGTGGCGTGTGAGGTTTTGTTCAGCGGCGGCGGCACGACGCTTTGATTTGCTTTCGGGTTGCCGACTTGCTTCTTTCTTGCCACGCTTCATCTTGCGTCTTCGCTCACGCTTGCCTTTCTTTTTGGCCTTCTTTTCCTCTTCCTCGGATTCTTCGTCCTCTTCGTATTTGCGGCCTTTCTTTTTGCGCTTTGCTTTCACGATGTCGGAAACAAATACTGGATCGGTTGAAGCAAGTTTGTCTTGAAAGTCTTCGGGGAACTCATGGTCTTCACCCATAGGTGTTGGGGCGAACCATTTGAATGACCCTTCGGGCCAGCCTCCGAGTGGATGAGGGAATGCCGCTTCTAAGCGACTTTTTGCTTCGTTCTTATCCGTTTCGGGATTTAGCACTTCTTCGCTTAGGACACCGCCTTCGCTCATTCCTCCGATATTCCCACTGTTTCCCATTTCAAAAAGGTCAGTCAACATAAATCCTGTTTTGTTTTTGCGACCTTCTTCGCCCAATTCGGAATAATAATCCTGCAATTGCTCGCCCATCTGATCTTCCATGTCACCGACCATTTCTTCTCTTGAAGGTAAATCCTCATCTCCACCGTTCTTCACCAACGACCAAGCATCTTCAAATGCGTCTTCGCTTCGGCCAAAAATCATTCCCGGCCCTTCACGCTGAACAGGGCCAGCATTGGCACCGGCTGAAATACCCAAGCCGTTTTTATGGCCCATATCAACACCCATGCCCGATTCAAGCAGTGTGCTTTCATTCGCCATCATTGGTGTGTCGTTGATAGTTTCAGCCATTTCTTCGGGCTGAATTGAAATGTGCGGGATGTCGCCCTCCATTTCTTTGAGTGCTTTCTTTTTGCGTTTCACAGGGTCTAACTGATCGCGTGTTTCTTGCGAACCAGCACCATATTGACTGATGTGCGACAAACCGTCAGCGTTTTCATTTGGGTTGACATCATAGTCGCCCAACATTTCACGCCCCCTAAACCCACCAGTGAACTCTTGAACCCGTATGGATTCTTCACTGGGGTTGCGACGGGGGTTTGACATTGGCATTAAAAATCACCCGACAACCCATATTCTTTTTGACAGTGAATGCAATAATCGGGAAATGCGCCAGTTTCAAGCATCGCTTCGTGTTGGTAAGGAGCCAAATTGGCTGGATCGTTCATGTCCTTTTTACAAAGTTTGCACATGTCCGAAGGGGTATTGTCAATTTCCCACATCGCCTTGTCCCAATCCTCTTCCCAGCCTTTCAGCATAACCACAGACCACCCAGCATCAAAAGACTTCTTCAAATCCTTCTCTTTGTAGCAAGGGCATTTCGGCTCTTTGCTTGAACATTTCATAGGGCCGTTTTTCATGCACACACAGGGGTTTGACTTTGTTGCACCGCAACAACAAGATGGCTTCTTTAGTTTCAACAACGCCACCTCTTCAATGCCGCACCCTTTGGTGTCAATTTTCCGCCTTTACTGGTCGGCCCTTTGACACCGCCCATCCGAGCGCAAAAGGACTTCTTTCGTGCCTTCTTTTTGCCGGTCGGGTTCTTTTCGGTCACGGGTGGCTTCAAGTTTGCTCCTTCTTCACGCTTGGCTTTAGCACGGCCTTTAGCGTTCAACCCACCTTTGCGACTGTGCTTATTGGGGTTGTAGCCATGAAAGGGCTTGTCGTCGTTTTTTTTTAAGAAAGCCTTTGCCATCAAAGAACATTCGTGGCAATCGCAAACGGATTTTTTCACTTTCTTTTTCTTCGGTTTGCTATCGGGAATGTCTTTACTTTCCGGCACACAGTTCGGGACTTGACGCCCGCCCTTGTTTTTCATGCCGACTTGCTCGTAGCCGTCCCAACATGGATCTTCTTTGATGAACTCAAGTCCTGCCAAAAATGCGTTTCTTCCTATTGCTTGCATTATCGTTGCCCCCTCAAGCGGTTGTATGTTTCGGCAACGAGTATAGGGAGTCCCATATACCACTGTGCTAACATAGGTGTCTTGGAGTATGATTGAGCCAAAGGCAGGAACACCCTTGCTACGGCTCGCAAAAGTTCGTCGGCTTCTTCACGGGAAACTTCGGGCAAAGCCTTCTTGAGATCGTGAAAGCCCATACGCATGAGCATGATTGCGCCCAGTGCTTCGCTTGAGCAATCCTCTTGGGATGTGAGGCCAAATGCGTCAAGACCTTCTTTCCACACCCCGACGACTTCTTCAAGTGCGTCGCACATTTGCAGTGCTTCAAGCATTGTAAAAATGTCGCTGTTGCCGTGCAATAGTCCAGCATAGTCTGTGTGCTTTAGCATCAACGCTGGGATAGTTTGGTAGCCTCTTTCATCCATCTTCAAGCACCCCCGCATCAGCCAATGCTTTACGCATAACTCGCCACTCTTCGGGCGACTTTTCGGAGAAGTGTGCTTGTATGACTGTCAAGACGCTGACCTGTTCGTTGCCACCAACGGCCTCGGCTTTTTCCAGCCACTCGCCAATTTCGGTCAATGAATCACGGACTTCACGGTGCAATTTCACTGCGGTGTCTAATCCCTTGTAGTCAAGTGTCCCCGACTCCATCCGTTCCTCTTGCATCAGATCCAAGTGGTCGTTAAAGAGTCCATTAAGTCGTTGGAGGTTTCGCTCACTTTGTTGCATGGCTGTGCGTGCGCTGTCAATAGCGGCGGGCATAATCTCCATGTTGACTTGTCGTTGGATAATAGGTTGAGTGTGGTTTTCCATGTGTTGAGCAAGAGCCTCTTCGGAAATATCCAATTCTGTCGCCATGTCGTCCATACTGACAAGACGCTCAAGAATAGCGTGTTCAATGTTCGCTCTTTCGGGGTGAGTGCATAACGGGCATTCGGTGTTGCTGTTGTTATGATACTCACCGGAATGCCTTCTCATGTGGCGATGTGCAGTGCCTTCGGGCCAGTCGTTGGTTAAATCCAATTCAGCGGGTTCAAGCAACCCGATTCGGATTTGTTGCTCCCATTGATCGCGTCTATCGTCTTGACAAAAAGGGCAATTCCTACGGACACGCCTTCCCGTCATACTTTACCGATAGCGGGTGAGTTTATTTCACTTTTGATTCTTTCGTCGGTGAACTCCGCAAAAGTCGCTATCAAGCATTGGTCGGTTTTTGCACGGGGTTCCGTCCTTTTTCTTAGCCACACATTTCTCCGGTCTTTTGTGCTGAACTACGGGAACGAGGGCAGGTTTCACATCATACGCTTGTGATGGCGGGACGGAATACCTGCGCCCATCAATACCGAAAGGATGCGTATTGCCGAATCGCAATTGTTCCAGTGAGAATCAAACCAAAGAACATAGCCATCACTGCGCTGGTTCCCAACGCTGGGCCTTTCCAAACCAAAATCACCATTGAGAATAAAATGAATGCGATGATATAGATCATGGTTGCGCTTTCAACCAACAGTTTCTTTGGACTCAAAATATCAATCGTGGCCGACGACCACGACACTTCGCCTTGTATTGCATGTTCTTCTTCTTTTGTCATGTTATCACAGTCCTACTGCCGCACCTTTAGCGGCCATGTTCACACCTTGTCCCATTGTTGCCCCGAAACCGCCTTGTTGTTGAACAGCGTTGCCCAGCATTCCTCCAAGAAGGTTTCCGAAGAAACCGGGTTGGTTTTGCCCTTGCATGTTGTTCATCATCATTCCTTGCTGGTGTGCGGCGAGGAACATTTGTAATTGTTGTTGATTTGCATTCAGCACAGTCTGTGCGGCACCTTGAGCCTTTTGCAGTGTCAAAGCAAGGTTTTCCGGCGATAATGTTTGGAGGTTTTGAGGCATTGAACCAGTGTCCAATTTCATTTTTCCTTCATCAACGCTGAATTGAACATTGTTGAAGAACTCTTTGAGCGACAATTGCACGATTTCACCAATCAAGTCCAACATCAACGGGAGGTTTTGGGTGACGATGAACGCTGACACAGGGTCATACATTGACAACAATTGAGAGGTTGCGAGAATAGGATCTGAAGCGGCTTGTTGCATCATTGGATTCTGTGATTGTTGCATCATGCCCATAGCACCCATTTGCTGTGGTTGCCCAAATTGTTGCATTCCGCCGAACTGGTTCTGCTGTGCGGCCAACGAAGGGGCACCAAATTGCTGTGTAGTCGCTGGTTTATTTCCACCAAATCCAAAAAATCCCATTTTATTCACCTATTTATTGTTGAGCCACCATTGGCTCTTGAGGCATCATAGTGCCTTGCATGTCTTGAGGGGAAACACCCATCATAGATTGTTGTTGCGCCATTTGTTCCATTTGCATGGCTCGCATGTCAAAGGTCACTGTCACCAAATCCGCAACCCCGGTTATCGGGTTAGTGTGCTGATTGAGAACTACTCCCTTTGAGTATTGAGCGTCTTTTTGAATCATTTGAAAGAACTGTGCATACTTCGCCAACGATTCGGGGGTTGAGCGATTTTTGTTTTGCGACCTATTCAATCCGGGAACTTTCAAGAAACGAGTTCCTTTTGCGACCACTTTACCAAAGCCTTCTTCGGCTAATTCGTGTTCATCAACCATACACCTCAAAGTGTGGTAAATGTGCAAGTGTGCTGGACAAAGGGTGCTATTCATTTCGTCGCCGTGATCGCCGTGTGTGCGGGCAAGAGGCTTTCGTGCTTGCCCTGTGTCTTCATCAAACCAATAAATGTCAGCCAAAGACAACCCTGTCTTATCATCAACAATGTGGTTATATGCGTTGTCGCCTTCAAGGAAACGGCGCACATCAACACCACAGCAAGCGCACTCATGTGCGGCATTGTAGCGATAGATTTTGAAAAGACCCAAATTGTAGTTTGGGGGACGAAGGGCTTTACGCATTTTCTTGATGTTCTTTTTGCGAGCCTTTCGTGGGTTTTTAGTGTTGGTGACGAGTTTAAGTTCCACTGTTGGGATAAGGGACTCTCCCTCCACTCCACCAGTCGATCCAGCACTTGCCATTTCAGCCCGCTGTTGGGTTTTCAACATACCGTATGAAACGCCAGTTTGAACGGCTAACATTTTCAGTTCGTCGTCAGTCAAACCATTAAGTGAAATGCCGCCGTTTGCGAATGGATTGAACCTCACTCATAACTCCCCTATGACCCTGTGAGGACTGACAACATGAAAAGGGTTGCGGCCTAAATCATGTTAATTGTCCTTATCACAGAACCCTCCACATTCAAGCCGTATTGAGCCGCCATAGCCTCAACATTTGTTGCCACTGCGGATTTCCTAAGCCTCCGCATGTCCTCTTGAAAAGGCATCACCATCGGGTGTTGACGACGCAACCCCATGTCCCACATTTGTTGGGATTCGTTTGTCCACCACAGATCCATTTTATTGAGAACCAAGCAAACCACTTTCGGTTTGTATTTTTTCGCTTTTTTCTTCATGCTTCGTGAGAAAGTGCTGGGAAATCTATGGTTGACGATAATGTCTGTAAGGTATTTGAAACCAGCAACCGCCTCTTGCATGGCTGGTTGCGACCAAGCAACACGGTCGTCAACAACAAAGAAAACCACACTGGTGTTTCGGTCAATCATGTCTTCGGCCCACATATTCCAGTATTGGGATTGACCGCCGATGTCGGCTGTCATTATTGGTGTCTTTTCTCCTTTCCACCGCACTTGTTTTTTAGTTGCGTGTGGCATTTGAAAAGAACCGTTTTTCACGGGATGTGTAGTTCTCATTTCAACGGGTATCGGATCGATGTCGCCCGGAACAGTCAAGTATTGATCGAGAGTGGTTTTGCCAGCCAATGATGGCCCAAATATGCCGATTTTATGTGGTCTAATCAGCCGATACACATAAGCCGCTAACTGGGCTGACCCCATCAGTATGTGTCCGGCGAGCATCCATGTTGCCATTCACTTCACTTCCCCCGAATCCAGTTCCACACAGAAGTCGGGTTAATCTCAAGCCAAATGTCCAAACCAAGTAAAACAAAGAAAGTGAGGGCAATTCCTCCGACAAAAGCAAGTATGGATTTTACAGTCCAAGCGGCTCGTTCCATCCTTCTGTCGTATGCGTTTTCAGCGAGGATTGCTGACATGGCCTCGGCCTGTCTTTCCTGTGCGGTATTGAAAGGCCACATGATGTCCCACCACACTATTCGTTATTTTGCTCGTTATTGATTTCTTCGGTGTTGGGTAAGCCAAAGGTTTGCTGGTTTGGATCTACCTGTTGCCAAGCCTGTTGCTTATACATTTGAGCCTCTTGAGCCATGTTGTAGTCTTTTCTCATTCGGCGTTGTTGTAGCCTTTGTTGGTTGCGAAGCCATTTATCATGGCGACCTTCTTGAGCGAACTCCGCACGGAGAGCGAGAGAATCACGAATACCACCCACATGAAACAAAACCATAGCGATACAAAGGAAACCGAATGCGATAAGGCCGTATTGAAGACCCATCTCGGCTGGGCTTGCACCGGGCAAATACCAGTCTAAATGCGACACCGTGACGGAAACCCCAGTCAAGAGGGATTGCCATAGAAGCATGGCGATCAAATTGATGTCAATTCGGTTATTATCATCGCCACCGGCCCACGGAGGCATACGGTGTGGCTGTGGTGCTATTGGTTGCGGCATTATTCATCATCTCCTTTCTTTTGCTTTTTGAAGAACTCTTTCAGTATGTAGCAAACGAACGAGGATTTTGATTCTCGGCCCCTTGCCGCTTCCATTTCAGCGAACAATTCATCGGGCATCACTACTGATACATGACGGCTCATGTGTAAATCCCACTCCTGTCAAGGCTATGAAGGTTGTGATTAAATATAACCACGCTATCCGCTATCTATGTCAAACCCCAATATGCCGGAGGCCGTTGCCGCCATGCGTTCATACAACCGAATTGTAAGCGCATCACCAAATAGTGCCCCTCTCCTTTCATCGTGGATCCAACGACACACCGATGAAAACTTGGCCGCTGACTTTGATTTCAAAGCCGCTGTCGCAGTATTAGCACATTTCAACCACCCACTCTATGTCACCGCCTCAAATCAACCGACAGGCACTACGGCATGGCTTTCTTTGATGAATGGTGCCGAAAGCATTCTTCAAGACGAAGCGGTTTGGATTGACGATCAATTGATGATTGCGAACATCACACGCCCACAGCGTTTGTTTGACAGCGACATATCATGGTTGAATCAGTGGGCTGTGGCGAACAATGTGTCGGGGAACACGGAAACCGCATACCTTGTCAATTCCTTGATTCAGCAATTGCAGACCTGTGAAGGAAACAACGGCCCGACTGGTGCCGCTGGGATTTCACACACCAACCACATGCCAATGGCTCCTATTCCCTAAACATCGGCAAACCACGACGCTTAGTCGGGGTATTGTGGCTTGATTCCACCTTGCCCATCATCTTTTCTTCGGGTGTAAATACTCTTGAGGGCTTGCCGTCATGGTGCCCATAAACGATTGGTTTATCGCTCCAACAAGCCCTGCAACCCTTTTGTCCCGTTAATGGATCTGTGTTTGAATTGCACTGCGGTATGTTGCCTTTTTCGGTTTTCGGGCAAATGACATATCCTTGTCCAACGGTGTCATAAGACGAGGGCACTATGTTTGGGTGGGTGAGCAATTGCGAAATCAAATCTTCACCGGGTAAATCGTGGTGTGTCTTGCTTCCGGGCATTGACAAGCGGAGTCGGATATTGTCGGGGTTCCAGTCTTCCCATCCCCTTGCGTCCAAAAAATCCCTAATTATGGGATATTGCCTTGAAGCAAGCCAAAGATCTTGTTTGTCATGTTCGGGTTGTTGTTCCATAATGTCAGCAAGAAGCGATAATTCACCCGATGTCAAATCACCACTGACTTTACCTCTTAGGGGCGGTCGGCTTCTCCTTGTCATTTTGTATTGAGCCGACATTGGGGACAGTGACTCTTTGTAAGCCGAAGCCAAGCGCATTGGGTCGTCAAGCAACATTCGTGTTCTGCCCCACATGTTGTTTTGAGCATTGTTAAAATTGAAATGATTTTTACACGCATAACAATTGCCGCACGCACTGGTTGGGTCGTTCGGTGTTGAATAAGGGCAAGCAAGTGGAGAAGTGTCAAGAATTGAAAGACCGGGCATGGCCTTTGCTCTCCCATACCCATAATGTGTTTTGAGGGCTTCATCCAGCCTGTCAATTTCGGGGACACCTTCGTCCTCCATTATGTCGTCCCATTCAACGATTTCACGACCTTTTAACGGCCAGTCCACCTTTCTCGCTTTTGCACCACGACCCCCAATAGCCGCACGCATTTCGTCGGGGTTGTTGGCAATCCAATCAGCGATTTCTTGAAAACCGCCACCGCCCGCTTCTTTTTTTCCACTTTCTTTCGCTGACGGAAAACCGCCACCGAGGTTGGTGTCCCAATCATACATTTTCTCCCAATCGTCGGGATCGCTTGAAATTGCCTTAATGAGAACAGCACCAAGTTCAGCCAGCCCTTCGGCTCGTTGAACATCCGTCCAGTCAATGTTTTTAGGAAAATACATACCGTGAGGGGTCACGACACCAGTGTTTCCTGCAAATCGTGTTCCTTGACTGATGGGTATAGGGTCAGCCATTTCGCCGACTGGCCCTGCTGGGAACATAACGAAGTCGCCCGTTCCTGTAATTTGGTGAGGGAGAGGGCGACCCATGTGTTCGGTTTGCGTCTTTGTTCTTCGTCCAAACAGGGGGTGAATATCCAATTGTTTATGATCTTCGGGTTCCATCACAGCAGTGTCGTCCCGATAAACGATATTGCCTTGCGAATCGTAAAAGAACGGGCGGTATGTCACCAAATCCGCTTGCTGTCCTTCTTCGTCAAGGACTCTTGCGTTTCCGTTGTGATCAAGTTCAACATCATAATCGTGAACATCTTCGGGCAAAGCATCACCCATGAGGTATTGTTGGGACTCCGATATTGGCAAAGTGCCACTGATGGGTGCGTGAAGCGTTCTGCCCGGTGGTCTTGGAGTTCCTTGTATTTCTCCCCTGTATGCTTTGTTTCCGTGCCAAGCGTCTTGTTGGGCTGTCCTGTCAATTGACACCATTGGGTCATGTAAAGGAACTTGAGTCGCCGCTTCAACACTGTGTTTTCCTTTTGATTTGCCGTCACTGCCGACCAATTTTCTTTGAACTGCAACCATACCCGGCCCTCTTCGTGTTGGGTCTTTTGGATCTGATGGGAACTGATCGAAGTGAAATGGGCGTAGTGCAGGAGGCAAACGCAAATCACGACCGGGACTGGCTTGACTTATGTTGCGGAAAGTGGATATGGAGTCGTCCTTCGGGGTATTCCCAAGACCTATGTGTTTTTCACCAGCCCTCGTTCGTTTCCAGTCAAAAGGTGCCGCCATCAGTGTCCCCCCTGTTTCAGCACAGCCCACCCATGTTCAAAGGCATTTTGGGGTTCGGACTTCGGTTCAAAGTCCAACAATGCTGACTGTTGTTTTGAATCGGGTGCATATTCATTATGACCGAAACGACTCAAGAGTTCAAGCGGCTCTAAGCCTTCAATGTTCCCCATAGCAACCATTTCGGGTTTTATTCCTCGGTGCTTCTTTGTTGGTGCCGTATTGTCGGGCCGATTCATAATTTGCGGTTCAAGTCCGATGTCAGCATACAATGGGGCGACTTTGGCACTGTCAAAGGCGAGGATTGGCTGTCCTTCTTCTAAGCGTTCTTGTAATTCTCGCAAATAGCCTTGTAGTGCAAAGTTCCCCGAATAGACCGAAGGTTCTCCTTCATAGGGCGGATCCGAAGTCAACAATTTGTCGGTGTCCACATCCCATTCTCGCAGGGCTTCTGTGGCGTCGCCTTGCCTCAATTCAGCGTCGGCAAACAAAGGAGCATAGTGGGAAAGGTCGTCAACCTGTCCCACATTGAAAGGACGAAGTGAACCAGCAGTGTTGTTGTTGTAGCCTGTTATGGCTCGGACGCCTCCTTGCCGACCAGTTTTCTTGTTTTTGTAGTAAATCCTCGCAAAAGCAACCTTTTCTTCGGCGGTCATGTCTTTCCAGTCCAAGCCTTGTCGCAAACGGTGGAGAGTAGCGTTTAATGAGCCTTGATTGGGCAAGTTCCCTAAATTGATTTGCGAAATGGTGGTTCCTCGTATGTCGTCCATCCAACGCTGTTTGTCCATCGGCCCTTCGTCAAATGGGACAGTGAAACCACCTTGCTTCACCTGCTGTGTTAAGTTATGGAGGCCAACATCCCATTCGTTCATTTGACTCGTCCCTTCGGGCAAAATGCCTTGAATAAAGCCACCCGGCCCACTTGCAGGGTCTTGAATACCAGTGGTTCCTGCTTGTTGGGCGGCATAGCGACCGAGAGTATTGTAATGGGGTTTGTTTTTGTTTCCGGGATGTTTAACATAACTGGGTATGGCTTTGCCTCGCATCCAATCGGAAGAGGCTTTCAAACCTGCGATGTCAAAAGGCCCAACCATTTTTCTCACTCCATCCACGGGTAATTTTGCGACAAATCAGCGAAGCGTCGGCTTCCCCTATCCACCAGTTTGGCGGTTCGGCGATTCATCCGATCCGACCATGAAAGTGGCTCCTGCTGATTTTGCAGGGTGGCAAGTAGGGCATTAGGTTTTTGGAGTGCTTGCACGAATCGGTTTTCCGGCGGCAAAGGTGGGAGATCTCTCGGCGTGCCCATGTCGGGAGTGTTGGAGCCTCCCGGTATCATCTCAAGCATTGGTATTCCCGGTGGGCCTGTGTCCACTACCCCTCCTTCCATCGGAGGGATTCGCTGGCCTTGTCTTAATTTCACTGGTTCACGGGAAAACATTGGTTGAAATTGAGCATCAGTCACTCCTAAAGGAACACGCTCGTCATTTACTCCCCACCTTGCTTGAAAATAATTGTCCCAAAAATCACGGGCTGAATAGGTTTCAGCCATACTTCGTCCTAAGTCGGGTGCTTTGGGGAAAAGTGCGGGGAGAGAATATCGGAATGTGTCAACCAAGTCTGTGCCTAAACCTTGACGACGATAAGCGGGATCAATAACCAAATCCTCCACCAGTGGTTTGTTCAAGGGTGCCACATGTTCCATGCCTTCAATCCATGTTAATTGACCCGCTGAATCGGGTCGTGCAAACCAACCCATTCCTTCAAGTCCTTTCGTGTGAGGCCAAACCCGATCACCAAAATATGGGCGTTGCACTTCTAAATCGCCGCCTCTTAAACGACCACGCTGACCCATAGCGATTTCTCTTGTTTGGCTGGGGATTCGGTATGTTTCATTCCCTTTGCCCGGTATATTTTTCATTTGCCCGAACAAAGGACGGATTGTCAAGTCTTGCCATTCAGTGGGCTTCCTGCCCGAAAGAATGCCGTGTGGTGGCACCATATCCATTGGTTGGGGTATTCTGTCGGTGTATGTTGCCCCCTGTTGGCTTAAAAAGTCCTTTGTCGCTTGCGGGTGCCCATAGCCGGGATTAGCACGGAATACCTTAGCGGCGGTGATAGGGTCAAGCCTTAATTCCGGTTGAATGACGAAACGACCTTCTTGGTCTTGAAAGGCTTGGGACATGTCTTGAGTCACCCCTTGATTCATCATACCCTCGGCGGTTTGTAGCAAAGGATTGATTGACATAGGGTCAAGTGCGTTTTGGATAATGTCGTCGTCATCGTCCCAATCGTCGCCATCATCAAGGACTTCGCCCTCCATTTCTTTTCTTCGTTGACGGTCTTCGTCGGAACTGTGCATCCACTGTTCAGTTATTGGATCCCACGGCCCTGCGTGCATGGTGTCTTGGATTTGTTGAAGCATTTGTTCATGGGTGTATTCAATCATGTTTGGGGCACTGATTTGCCCTAACCCATAATAGACATCGGCAGGTATTGTCATTCCTTTGCCTCCATCGGCACTGGGGTCGTGAACCATTTTCCTGCCGTCTTCACCCATGAAAGTGGTGAATGCGTGCCCGTAGGGGCGACCAGCCAGCGGCCCCATGAGTGGAGTCACTTGAGCATGGACAAGCGTGTGATTAGGATTGGCGCACATGTAATTGAATGAATTGTAATAGCAATCTCCGCCTTTGTTTTCAGCGGGTATGTCGTCTAAGTCGTCGTTTTTCAATAGGCTGAAAGCAACCTCAATGGGAGTCATTCATTCACCCCATGATATGCGATCTTGCCATGAAGGTGCCGAAAATGCTGGGAACCTGTTCATTGACGGCGGCATACCCCCCATAATTCTCCGTTCACGCTTTGACGCTTCAAGCATGGCTTTCAGTTCTTCAACCGTTGAGGGCTGTTCATTGTCCAATTGCTGATTGATTGAATGTGTGATATAACCTATTTTGTCCGGTGTTCCTTGATGTGTCAATTGCGTTCCGTCGTTTATTGACATTTGAACAGCCCCTTGATGGGGATAGCGAGCGTCGCTTTCTTGCCAATTATTCAATTGTTGCTGGGCGTCCATCACTGGTCTTTGCACACTTGGCGCAATAGACAATTTATGCCCAATACCCGCCTCGTCTAATTTGCGACCAAGACCTTGTAGTGTAGCAAGTCCACCCGGACTCATATAATTTTCTTGAAGCCTCCCAGTATTTTCTAAGAGGGAGGCGAGGGTTGAATACCCCAGCCCCATTCCTGCAAACGCAGGGTTGACATCGATCATCGGGCCTTGACCCATCGCACTTATTGAACCAGTGGACACTGGTGCTGTTGTTGCACCAGCCTCAAGCCTTGTATCAAGTGCCCCAAGCATGGCTTCCCTTGCCACAGGCGGGAATGCTTCTCTCCATTCGTTGGGGTGCCCCATACCCTCCATGTTGACACGAAGGATTTCGGCATCGCTTAATCCGCCACCTCTCCCCCGTGCGGCCATTTGTTGAGCGTGATGAGGGCGGAAATACATGTATTCGTTGCTCAAATGGTCTAACGGGTCGTAGCCCACACCCATTTCAGCGGCTCGTTCATAGAACTCCCATTCATCGTCAAAGTCCTCCATTCTCAATCCAACATCTTCGGCACTTTCCCAGCCCTTCGTGCGTGCGAAGTCCTCAATGCTTTGAGAGTTCTCAAGGTGTCGGATGGCTTCTTTGATTGGTAATTTACCGGAGGTTCTTAATCCCAATTCGGGAGGCATGTTGCCGAACTTATTTGACATCATGTGGGGCTGAACGGCCATTTGATAGCGAAAGTCCTCACGCCCGATTTGCTTTTGCAGGATGTCCCATGCGGCCTCAAACGGATCAGCGGAGGCATAGAAGCCCATATCCTCACCCCCCATGTCACCTTCGGGTGTTGGGGGTATGCGTGCTTCGGCACATTTGTCCCACGCATCCATGACACGGTTTGCGAGAAAATCCTCCCACGAATGATTGGATCGTGGACTATTTGGGTTCATACCCGACCTTGTTAGGCTCCGCCTCCCATGCAAGGCGGCGTAGCCCTGTGCATCAAACCTGCTTTCTAAGGATTGGCGGAACTCTTCACAGGACATAGCGTCATAGTATTCTAAAATTGCTTGACCGCCTTCGGGATCATTTGTATAGTGGCTATCGCCCCAGCCCTCAATCAAGCCATCACGCCACAATTCCCTTGCTTCTCCACAGCACGGGTCGTTGCCCATGTCGGTTTGGAGGGTTGCTACATCGGGGATAGTGTCGTCGTCGGGCAAAAGAATGTCATTGATTCGTTCACGCAGTGAAGGTTCGTTTTTCGCTATATGACTCCAACCTTCTTCAAGTGCTTCGGCGGAGGCATAGAAGCCCATGTCGCCACCGTGTGATTTAGACGAGCAAGCGTCCCAATTATTCCGTATTCGCACCATAGCGTCCTGCAAAGTGGCGTCAGTCATCTGCGAACCATACCGCTTTTTGCTCCAATCCTGTTGAATCCAGTCGTCTAATTCTCGTTGTAATTCCTCACACGAACCTCCAACGATTACATCAATATCGTCCCATGAGGCTTGCCCAAAACGCTGTCTTAACGCCTCACGGAATTGCATTCTTGCTTCTTCGCAACATTCGTCGCCTTCGTCTATTTGGACTTCTTCGGGGATTTCCTCTTGGACTTCAATATCGCCGTATTCGTTGGCGTTGCCAGTAAAGGGTTGAAGCCGAAGGCGAGGCCCGCCGTTCGGCGGCGTAAGACCTCCCCCAAAACTCGGCATGTGTGGGCTATGTAAAGCGGGTTTCAAATAACTGCCGATGAAAGCACCCCCAACCCGTTTGTTTTTATGTCAAGGCTGTTAATCCTCACAACATTGATAAGCCATTGGTGATGAGCAGTGGTTGAGCAACATGATGCAAAACGGACAGCAACCAATCTTTATCCTCAAAGAAGGAACCGAGCGAAGCCACGGACGAGTGGCACAGTCAAACAACATCGCCGCCGCCAAAGCGGTTGCTGATGCGGTGCGAAGCACTCTTGGGCCGAAAGGCATGGATAAAATGCTTGTTGACGAAGGCGGGGATGTTATCATCACCAACGACGGAGCAACCATCCTCGGTGAAATGGACATCGATCACCCTGCGGCTAAAATGATTATTGAAGTCGCAAAAACCCAAGAGCAAGAATGCTACGATGGGACAACCAGTGCGGTCGTGCTTTCCGGCGAACTTCTCAAGAAGTCCGAAGAACTCATCACCCAAAACATTCACCCGACCATCATTTGCTCGGCATTCCGTGATGGGGGACATTTTATTGCAGGTAAATTGGAGGAATATACCCAAGACAGCAAAGATCTGCTGTTGAATATCGCAACAACCTCGCTCACTGGCAAGTCGTCAGCGTCCATCAAGGAACATCTCGGCAACATCTGTGTTGACGCAGTGGAGGCACTTTCTCAAGACGGTGTTGTTGACTTAACCCAAATCAATGTGGTGAAGGCCGTGGGCGGCGACGCACATGACAGTGAACTCATCAGTGGCATTATCGTTGACAAAGAGCGAGCGCACAGTGCTATGCCAGCGAGTGTTTCCAACGGAAAGGTGCTTCTTATTGATTTCCCACTTGAAGTCAAGTCCACTGAAATGGACGCCAACATTCAAATCACTGATCCAAACCAAATCACTGCTTTCTTAGAGCAAGAAGAAGGCTACATTCGTGAACTTGTCAAGGCGATTGTTGACAGTGGTGCAACCATTGTCGTTTGTCAAAAGGGAATTGACGACCTTGCCAAGCATTATCTGTCAAAGGCTGGGGTTTTTGCTCTTGAAAAGGTCAAGCGTTCCGACATGGAGGCACTTTCCCGTGCTACGGGTGCGGGTATCATCAACAACCTTGAGGATGTTGAAGACGCTCTTGGCTCCTGTGAAAACCTCACTGAAAAGAAAGTGGGCGAATTGCCAATGTCTTTCTTCTCCACACCGAACTCTTCGGCTGTCACCCTGCTTCTCCGAGGCGGGACGGCACCATTCGTTGAAGAAATTGAACGAGCGTTTGACGATGCGGTCGGTGTAGTGGCTGTTGCTTACGAAGACGGACAAGTTCTCACTGGTGGTGGGTCAATCTATGCTTCTTTGAGCAGGGATCTCGCCAATCATGCCCTCACTATTGGTGGCCGTGACCGTATGGCTTTGGAGGCTTTCTCACAAGCACTTGAAGTCATTCCACGAACACTTGCTGAAAACGGCGGTCTTGATCCTGTTGATGAAATGATGGCACTACGCAAGGCGCACGCCGAAGGAAACCACCATCACGGTGTCAATGTGAACACAGGCGGTGTCATGCACATGGGTGAAGCCGGTGTGTATGAGCCAAAGCGTGTCGTTGCACAGGCATTGAAGTCGGCTGTTGAAACAGCAACCATGATTCTCCGCATTGATGATGTCATTTCATCACGCAAGGCTGGCCCACGACAAGGTTAGATGTCGTCTTCGCCCAACCAGTTCCACGGCTGTAATTTGTCACTGCTGATTTTAGGAGCGAAATGTTTGCCGTCAGCGGTGATACGGGGGTTCGTTCGTGACGAAGCACTGGATATTGCCCCACGATCAACCATTTTATCCCAAAAGCCAGCCTTTTTGGGTTCAACCTTTGTAGCATGAGCATGAAATTGCCCAAGTTCAGTTTGGCCGGCCATTTCCATTTCAAGTTCCGCAATCATCTCACGGAGGTATGATTCACCAAGCCCACTGTTCCTCACAGGGGTTGCGACCTCAAAGTGGTGAACATTTACCTGCCCTGTGTCAAAGTTCAATTGAGCAACACCTCTTGCCATCCCGTCGCCGGATTGCCACGAAACATCGGAAAATCCTGCTGGTGCCATCAGATCTGACATGTAATCGGGGAAGTTCAACATTTCCCGTGGTGATGGGCCGTCGTAGTCGGAGTCGCCCATGTCACCCCAGTCCTCATCGGGATAATACAGGGGTGCTTTTATCAAAGCAAAGGCTTGATTGAACGCCTTAGACAATGTAAGCCCTCCCGCAATCAAACGGGCATTGGATTCCGCCGAGAATGGTGTTGTATTCCACTTCTGTGCCAGCGGTGATGAATGTTCCGCACACTTTACAATTCCCGTGATGTTTAGAACGGAAAATAGGAAACCGTCTTTCTTTCAGCACGGTGAACGCTCGGTTAAATGCGCTCATCACATTTCCTCCTGTTCTCTTGCGAATTGCTTTCCTGCCGCATTCCAGCGTTTTTCCCACTTATGTTTAGGGACTCTTTGAACTTCTTCGGCTTTTTTCCACCTATCACTGCCCTCCCATTCACTGTGCATGTATTGGGTGTTGGGGTCGTTAAAGTTCTGTTCTTTGGGTATTCGTGCTAAACCACGGGGGAATAAACCACGACTTGCCAAAAGCCCAAGCATGTCGCCTGTGTTTTCACGGGCTGGTCTTATGTGCCCTCTCCTTGTAGGAGCGTGATTCTCACGGTATTCTTGTAAAGCATCCAAAAGTCCTTGCCCCATTTGCCTTCTTCGCAAGTCAGTGGGAACATAAAGCCGTTCAATTTTGTTGTCAATAATAGCGGCAAAGGGGTTCTTTTGAGGCATACCGAACTGCATTTCACTTTCACGGTCTTCGTCAATCATGTCCATAGGAATGACAGCGGCGTCCATGCGATCCATAGTCTTGTGCTTTTTCCCCCACCACCCCTTGTCCTCTTCTCCTATCCAATCCCTTGCTGGTTCAATGTTGATAGGGAGAGTTCGGTCGTCTATGGGGTCATAGAAGTCGCCTACGAACTTTTGCGCTGGTGCGTGGTCGTCGTCGCCCTCCATGAACTCACCCTCTAAAGGGCGCACTGAACCGGGAACAAAGGGCATTTTCAGCAGTGAAAACGCTTGTTCAAAGGAACTTTTGCTCGTCACTCCATCACCACCGAATACAGCCACGCTAAGGGGAGCAGTATGATAAGAATTGGGATTAAGAGCATGGCACCCACCCCTTTTAGCAATAGAACACCCACCGAGTCGCCTTGCAT
>Ga0098043_1000191_pt1 | contig 20353 bp, 22 predicted proteins | sample 9B_taG_FD_92581 | JGI IMG/M metagenome (GOLD analysis project Ga0098043, IMG submission 92581) | Marine viral communities from the Subarctic Pacific Ocean - 9B_ETSP_OMZ_AT15188_CsCl metaG | ecosystem: Environmental > Aquatic > Marine > Oceanic | place: Subarctic Pacific Ocean | collected 2015-01-10 | reverse complement strand
CGGCACCCTTTACGCCACCAGCAATAGCACCCGCAACCTCTGGGGCAGCGCCTAATATGTCAGCAGTGAAATCAGCAAGAGAAGCGCCCTGCTCGTCAACTCTCCTCCACTTCCCTTGGGTTTCGTCCTCATCTCTATATAAAAACTGAACGTCTCCTGCAATGTCTACACCGCGTAAGTTCTCTTTCCCGTAGGTATCTTCTAAGTGCTTAATCTTGTCCTGCTGGGTTGGCTGGAAGGACAGTTTGGTTCTCCCCCATACGCCCATTCCGCGATCAGAGTCCAGATCCGAGGGCTTAATGCCCAATGCCTGTGCGGTGCTTTTAGCTATTGCTTGCTTACGTTCATCTCCCCCTAAAGCCTCAAAGCCCAACTTCAGGGCATCTTGGCCTTGTTTTTGGTAGGTTGGGTGCTGTCTAATGGCCTCAGAAATAACTTCTACGTCTTCCGTCTTGCCTGCGCTGTGGGCCTTCACAAGCCCTTCCTTTAGTTGGTATAATGTAGCCATATTATTGATTCGCTAATATATCGTCTGCGGCGGTCAAAACATCAATATCCCCCTTTATTGGTGACTGATCTTTCTCGCCTTCCAAGCCCGAAAGCATAATTTTTTCTGGGTCTTGGCCCGTATATCCCTGGAGCGTTCCATTCGATTTAAGATATGCAAGTTGTTGGTTTTTAGCTTCTTGCGCACTTTTTAGCCTCGATGCGTAATCTTTAAGTCGCTGGGAGTTTTGCTTTTCGTCAAGCTTTGGGTTGTAAGAAGCTTCTACGAAACGTTGGCCCTCTCGCTCTGTGAACTGAGCCCCGAGCGTTTCCCTTAATGACTGAAAAACAACCCCCCGGACGCGATCGAGCGCATCTTGTCCAGTTGGGTTGACAATAGCTCTCGCCCAATCTTGAGCAAACGGAAGCGAATCAACCCACCCTCTTGTGTTAATTTGACCGGAATCCAATCCGTCTACAATTTGATCAAGCGCCTCTATGTTGGCCTGAGTATTTGCGCGACCACTTATTTCCCATTGCGCCAGCTCTGCGCCAAACTTCTTATCCCTAGCTTTATCTGCCTCAGTCAAGCCAATTTCATCACCCTTTTGTTCAATTGATGAAAGTATTTTTGCGGTTTCAGCTTCGGTTTTTTTGATATCTGCTTGCTCTTGCGGGTTCATCTCAGGTCTAATCGTGCCCCCTCCAGCTTGATTACCCATCTGTCTAGCTAGTGCAACTTGTGCGCTACCGCCAATCCCCCGCTCTCTCAGAATATTGCGCCTATCGCCCTGCGTCATACCGTTTGCATCCCTGATTGACAATCCTCGGCTGTCTGGGCCTCTAGGCTCAGATAGGCTACCCATTCTGCTTTGTCTTTCTGCTGACAGTTGGTTGAATTGCTCGGGTGTCAACGTTTCCCCTCGACCAGCTAATTGCCTTTCAGCTACAAGCCCAGCCTCTGGGATTGCCGCACCACTTAGAAACTGAGCTAAAGGTGTTCCACCCACAGTAGTTAATCCACTGCCACCCGTTGAGGTTCGCTGAGGAATTGGTTCTGGAGCCGTAAGGGCCTGTAAGTTCTGAGCTGAATCTAGTGAGCCGCCCTGCATTTCAATTCCAGCCGCCAAGGGGTTTGTGTAACCGCCTTGCATTCCAAACTGAACGGGAGCTGCCTGATCTTGTGCGCCACCTAAAGCTTGAGGCTGAGACAATTGTTGCGCCTGCGGGGTAGGAGTGTTAGAAACTTCTGGTGCCACTTGCGGGGTATTTCCTAGCATTGGAACAGGTGTCGCTGTTGGGCTGGCAGCCATGTTATTAGGGCCTAGCATTCTGCCGGTCTTTTCGCCATCTGCGGTCAAGCCAGTTCCATAAATCTCATTGCCGACAAATTCGCCAATTTTCTCACCAATCTCTGGCAGTTTAGCACCCAACCTAGCTGGAGCCGTTACTATGTTTTTTAGATATTCTAGTGCCATAAGCTTTCCTTATATTTAGAGTTTTTGTTATTAAATATTATTCTGGTTCGGGAACTGAAAATGAAACCTCAACTGACTCTTCGGGGATAGCCCCAAACGAAAATATAACGTCAATGAACACCCTGCCTAGAGTTGAAGCTGGTAGGGTTATTTGCTCAGACCCGCTTATTCCAAATTCATCAAAAGCGTCTATTTCCACTCCGTCTTCTATAGTTCGGTAAGAACCAATCGAGAAATTTTCCGGAGAAAAACCGGGTAAAGGTGGATCAATCTTAAACTCCCAATCAAATTGAAGGTCAAACTGAGTCACAGCCTGATAATATAGAAAGATTTGAATTTGGTCTCCTCCGCCCTCAGATGCTGTAAAAGAAATAGTGTCGCCCAGCTCTGCAACCCCTCCAGAATCATAAAAATAAATATCAGACTCGACATCATACCTCAACTTTTTAAATAAAACACCCCAGTTTTGGTCAGGCCAGTCAATGTTGGCAATATTTACAGGTCCAGAAAGGGCAGGGGGCTCGTTAGAGAAGTCCGTAATCTCATTCAAAGGAGTGACACTTGTTATGTCAAAATTTGTTTGAGCCCAAGGGCCATATCTTAGTATAGGCATTTTATGTAACCCCCTTTGTTAGAAATACGCGCTGACCGGCTACATTTTGACCGTTATCAATATCTACAATATCCAAAACTTCCTGTTGAAAGCCGTCGGGGATTCCACCGCCACCGCCACCGCCACCGCCACCGCCACCGCCACCGCCTTCTGGCTGAATAAACGTATCTATCTTAGTGTTAAACTCTATAGAAGTGTCAGACTCTCGAAGCCTAGTTTCTTTCTCCCTCTCGAATACTATAGGATCTAACTCTCGACCAAACTTAATCGAGTCGTTACGCCTTTGACTGTCTCTTTCAAATAAATCCATAATTAGTTTTTAAATTGGAACGGATGGTCCACCTGCTGGTATCGTTGCAATAACTTCTACCCACCTAAAATACTCAGTTCCATCTTCGTCTGAAAATGCAAATTCAGCTCTTGGCTCATTTATAACGTAAGTGTTTCCTTCTGGGTTTTCTGGGCCTCCAGCTAAGGATATGACGGCGGTGTTTCCGGCTGGAACAAATTCATTAAATGGGGCGGCGATGGAGCTAGAAGTAGACGTTAAAGTTAATAAAGAAGTTGGACCAACCCTATAGCCCCTAATCCCCTCAACTTTAGACCTTGGTTGATCCTCAACGTTGATCCATGTTGCATCTAATTGCGCCCAATTGCTAGGAGCCCACAGATCTTCTTGTAAAGCAGGTGGGGTTGTTCCCGTAAAATACTTTACAGTAACCGTTGCCGGTATAGGGGTTGTTATGGGAGGGCTTTGAGCGACCCCGCAAAACCTTGCAGTTATACCTGGAAATGAACCAGTTTTTACAAATGCAGAGGCAACTCCAGGGTATTGAAAGTCAAAGTATCCTTCATATTCTTGAGCTACCCCATCGGTAATGGGCTGGCCATCCAGCCTTTCTTTAACCGATGCAGTCCAAACATTGAAGCCCTCTACGTTATCCTTGACTACGCTTTCAACGGCTCCTCCAGAAATGCTAGGCTCATCATACCAAGTGGTAATTGACTTGGAAACTAAGCCGCCACTTTCAGTCCTAGTAGACTCTCGGATGACTCCAGGCTGTAACCAAACCTCCTTGATTAGGGTAAAGCCGCTCTCATTGTCATCCTTAGCCTGCTCAGAAACTGAAGCTAGATAGAGGGTTTCAGTCCCGTATCCCAGAGCTGTATGCTCAATGCTATCAACACCTACGTCCTTATTGTATTCAGTCCCCTCAATTGCAATCAGGGTTCTAGTCACCCTGCGGAGCCCGTTAAGGTCGTAATCTATCTTTTCCGACTCGGACTCCACGTATTGATCTGTAAGCTCCTCATACTCAAATGAGAGCTTTGGGGTAGGGTCTGGGGGGAAGTAAGTGACTTCATGCCTGACAAGCCTTTGATTGGGCCAAGTCTGACCCTCGTCTGGGATAGCTGGGTCGTCGCTAAATGGCGCTTCACTCAGAGTCCCGAACTCAGCAAGAAGATTATCTTTGTTCTCAAAATACCAGTCAGTGTTGTTGTCGGGAAGCTCGCAAATTACGCGCAGTCTGTGCCGTCCAGCGTAAAGCTTCTGGATCGTAGGGACTGAGTTCCAGATGATTAAACCATTTCTTCTATGCTCTGACATGTCGTATTAGTATATCTTATAGGTTCTAGGCTTGCTCCCAAGTTTCAACTCCGCCAGGACCGACGGTTCTTTTGTATAGCAACCCATCCGTTCCCTCTGTTATTTCCGCTTTTAAGCTATCTGGCGTTATGCCTAGTGATAGAGTTTCGTCGTCATTGTTTCTTATTGCTTCGGTTGTTGTTCCATTTTGACTTCTTAACAAAGGCCACCCGCCTGAAGGTCTAAGATCACTCTGAGTAACCACCGTAATAGGAACATCTGCAATTATGAGCCCTGGATTTAAATTCCCAACTAATGGAACCGTTCCGACTGTTGCCTCATTTGCCACTTGCCCGGAACTTGGAAAATTCTGATCATTTCTTGTTGCTGTGCCGCCTTTGTTTCTTAGCAATGGGACCGTATAAGCCAAATCTAACTCGCCCGTTGTGAAATTCCATGCGTATATTTTAGCTGTTCCTTCATAGGGTGAAGCTATAGCGATGCCACTATTGCCACCGTCTCCACTATCTCTTATAAAAATAGGTTGCGCCACAACTTGCGACATGGCCGATGTGGGCATTAGAGGCGTTGCTTCGGATCCTGCTCCATCTGCTCCGCTGTAAGCACTTACTAAACCTACGGCTTTAACCCTCGTAGCGCCATCCGGCTCATAATCTGAATCATTTGCCCCTGTGCCCGACGAGCCATCAAAGTCAACTGGCGACCCAGGCGAAACGACAAATGAACCTGTCGCACCGTCACGAACATAATAATTTACCAAAGTATTATCGAAAGGCGCTGATACATTACCAGAGCGAGGCCAAGTAATGCCGTCATTTGTCAATGGCATTATCAACCTACTGTCAGAATATCTACCAGAACCATCGTTATCCATTCTTGCGGCTATACAGGCCATTATTGGATTTGTAGCCTCCAAGATAAACTCTGTATTGCCATTGGTGAATAATCTTAAATAACTCCACGGCTCAACCTCGATGTTTTCTTGACCACCCACAACAACACCTGTGCCTCTTTTTAGTGTAACTGACGTTTTTAATGGGCCTGCTACAACATGAACCCAACCTTGATTTGCGTTGGCCGGAGGTAAGTTCTCAGACTGCCTAAATGCGAAAAAGAAAGTGCTTGTAAATGAAAGCCCATAACTTAATAGAGGCATTGGTGAAATATCGTTTCCAGACTCTTGCTCACAGAATCCATAAAAACCTTGGCTTGCTGTAATAATTGCGCCTAACCCTAAGCCTGTGAAGCATATTGTTTCACCGAAATTCATAAATTCCCTATACAGAACAACACCATTATTAAAATCAGCGCCATTTGCATAAACTTCAACTACATTTCCTTCTCCTAAGCTAGTCCCCTGGACTTTACCCGTATCTGTAAACCCAACAGCTAAAACGGTCTTGCCTGGCTGCCCCGCATTAGCTAACAATGCTTGCTCTAGCCCAAGTGTAGATCCAGCAGCAATTGAAAATACATCACCTTCGGTTACACTTCCGCCGCCGCCGCCACCGCCTGAGTGGTAAACAATTAAGTCAGTGAATGAGTTTATATTGAACGGATCGCCTGAACTAACTATTGAAACAGGGACGGTAAAAAATGAACCATTATCTACGGATGGTCCATTGATGTTGGCATTGATAAAAACATTATCATCTGAGCTTTGCTGCAAATATATGGCGTCACCTTCTTTGAGAAGCTCTAAGATATTACTTATACTTCTGTTTGGGTATGCAGTTGTGCTGAGGTAGATTTCAGTTACTAGCGCGGGGTCAGCATTGTTAGTCTGCAATGTGTTAGGAGTTGGCTCCTGTGGACTCGTGGCGGCTGCAAATATGTATCTAAGGTCTAAGCTCCCAGAGTCTGGAATCCCAGGGGGAACAAATATCTTACCATCTGTTCCGATGACTGCTATATTGTCTGCGTCTGTGCTTACCGCTGTTGGACCTTCTGGACCAATTGGACCTTGTGGACCTGTAGCGCCCGTGTCTCCCGTATCCCCCTTGTCGCCTTGAGGCCCCGCTGGACCCGTATCTCCCGCTGGACCTTGTGGCCCCGTAGCGCCATCTGCACCATCTTGACCGTCTGCGCCATCTGCACCTGCTGGACCAATTGGCCCCTGAGGACCCGTAGCTCCTGTGGCGCCTGTATCCCCCGTGTCACCTTTATCACCCTGTGGGCCTACTGGACCTTGGGAACCATCTGCACCGTCCGCACCTGCTGGCCCTTGTGGCCCTGTTGGGCCGATTGGACCTATGTTACCCGTGTCTCCAGTGTCTCCCTTTGGGCCCTGTGGACCTGCTGGACCTGTGTTACCTATTGGACCCTGTGGACCTGTTGCGCCGTCTGCACCGTCTGCTCCTGTTGGACCTGTGGGGCCGATTGGACCTTGAGGACCCGTATCACCTTGAGGCCCTTGTGGCCCAGGTGCGCCAGGTTGCCCTAGCTCGGAAATGATAACCTCTACAAGCTCATCAGACTCTGTAACCTCTACGACTACATTCTCATCGTTTTCAGTTATATTTACAATAACAGTTTCCATATTAGACAACAGTTACGTCTTGAATTACTTCTAAATAGCCCTCCAGATACGTCTTGGTTGCACCATCTAAAACCAGTTGAATGTCATAGTAGTGCTTGTTTACCTCGAAGCCAACCAAATCAAAAGGGTCGATCCTAAACTCTCCGTTTACAGCGTCAGTTATTGTTATGCCATTCCCGACAGATAAGGCTTTTGTTAGCTTCCCGGTCTTCCTCGGATACCTAAAATCTATAAAAATACCAGCACCTGTTAGGTCTACGGGCACTCCGTCCTTAATGTATTGAAACTGAACACCGTTATAAGTGTCACCTTTTACCTTACCTAAGATGTTGTATTGCTGCATAGCTTTAGAATTTTGATTGACTTGGGCCTGTGACGTATCGAGTAAATGCGAAGAAGAAAGGGCTCAATAGTGGGAGGAGAATACCACCGAGCGTAAGTTGATATACGCTTGTTTTAGTTCCTTCAGTAAGGGAGAATCCGAGTAGGCTGAACCACTTGTATGCGTCGGGCGACGCAGGGAAGCTCCAGATTGGGATGTCTGCCCCAAGCACGGAGCATCCGACGACGAAACAATAGGCGAGTGTGAGCAGCCACATAACACGAAACTGATACAGGCGAGTAGGTATTTGAACGTATTTGTAAGATTCATAAGTAAACCCCCATAGTTGAATTTTATTAAGCTTTGGGTCGTCCGACCTCGTGTTGGACTCATAGTAGTCTTTTATATTCCCCTGAGCTGCTAAGATAGCGTCTCGCTCTCTGTCATTGTCTAGCTTTTTTAACTCTACAGAATTGGCAGACCGAGACTCCATTAGTCCCGTCACGCCACCAGCCAGGGCGGTAAGTAGTGGTAAAAGTAGCTGTATCATCTGTTCTTTAAATCCTCCACTAAAGCTTCCTCATCCTCCGCATACAATACGTTGGACTTAACTGCTAAACTATTGCCGCTTTTTGTATCAATAACCTGAATGAAACCGTTGTTTGTAACATAGCCATGTAAAACAAAGTGAGGTTCTGGCAGCCTATTTGTTTTAGAGGCGCAGCCAGATAACAAAATCATTGATATTAGCGGCAATAGTTTCATATTATTCAGCAGAAGATTCTAACGTCTCCATTGCTTTTATGAGAGCTGCGTTTTGTGTTAATAGCGTCTTCACGTCTCCTCTCATCTCAAGCGCGAATTGCTCTGACATCTTGACTCTTTCTTCAAGCACGGAAATGGCAGACCGATTCAAGACAGTTGTAGCAGACCAAACACCCACCATTGGGATGATTATGGACACCGCAACTATCTTTATCCATTCTTCCTTCATTTCTTTTTCACATAAGTGGTTTTACGTTTAACCGGAATAGTCTTTTTCTTTACCATGACCGTTTTCTTTTTTAACGGAAAAGACTTCTTTGATACAGGAGTTGTCTTTTTAGAGACAGGTTTTTTGCTTGTTTTGTATTTCATTTTCATAGGTTAAAGAGGTTCTGGAGTGTTGTCTTCTTCAGAGATAAGAATGTCTCGCGTTTGCTTTACAGATTTTACGCAAGCTTCGTAAGCTATTGGTTTGGCGTCAGCTAGAGATTTGATCCACATATGAAAATCTCCACCTACCGATCCGTAAGGCAATACAAAGTCTGTGGCGCTATCTTTGTCTGATCTAATTAGATTTACTCCGTCGTCGATGACTGGTATGCAACTGCCAGCTAGAAGACCCAAGGTTTCACACCCTTCCGATAAAGACCAAGGCATAGAGATTTCCACCTCTCCAGCCTCTTCGTCAGCTTCCTGGATTACCTGTTCGTCAGGCCAGCCATGAACGTTTGCCACCCAAGCTGGAAGCGATAAGTCCTCAAAGGTTTCTCTGGAGTAAATGATATAAATATTAGCCATGTTAATATAAGTATTTTTTATTATTAGTTTGTCAATTACTACAGAGATTGCACTTCCTCGTCGGTTAAGTAGCGATTGTAGAACTTAATAGATGATGTAGGTCTTGAGCTTAAATTGATGACATCTCCCTCTTCTCCGTTAGCGCAAATAAAAAAGGGGATATTACTTACATGTAAAGATGAAGGAAATGCTCCAACTGTGTCTTGGCTGACAAGTTCAACTCCATCGCGTTCCACTTTCAAGATACCGCTTGGCCCATCATACCGAACAACCCATAAGCTGTCTGCGTCAATGGTTTGAAAATCTTGCCTGTGAACAGCTGTTCCATTAGAAGAAAGTGCAATCCTTATTTCATTATCATCAGGATTACTGCCGCTTCTTGTAAACAGAAACGAACGCTCACCAGAACTCGGCCCCCACTTGCCTAGCATTGCTTCACTTTCGCTAACGGCAGGCCCGTGGAAATTGCCCTTAAACACCCATGTTGCTTCAGTTGTAACGTCAAGTGAATTGCTGTCAGGAATTAAAGCATAGCCTACATCATCCGCGTTGAACGTGTTGCTAGTCCTTGGTTTTTCAATTGGATTGCCTAGCGCGTCTAGGTTGCCTGTGAGCGCCTTGGGGACTAAGACGTTTTCAAAGGTTCCTGACTCTGTGCCTGTTAGCTGAACACCATCAAGGAACACTCGGTTAATACCCTCGAAATAACTGTTTGAAACGGTGGGCGCGCTGCCGATGAAAGAGTTTCTTCCTTGATAGATAGAAATGTTTCTTGTGTCTGATCCTACATCAACCCCATTTACACGTAATGTAAAAGTGTCTCCTGATCGCTCAACTTCCCAATTAAAAGGCTGGGTTAAATCTACCCCCGATGATTCAATTTCGACGTTTCCTAAAGATGAACCGATAAACAGCCCAAGATTACCATCTCTAGCGATTACTAGAAATCTTCCTTCGCTCGGAGGATCAAAGTATTGTGAGAATAACGCGTCAAAAGTGGAGCCATCATAAAAAGTTTGAGATATACCACTAAGCACAAAATCTCCATTTGCTGGAATTAAAGGAGCGCCGCAATCAATCTGTGTATCTACCCCATTGAAATACAGATACTGATTAAAGTCTAGCCCTAGCACTTGAGGTGGGGTAAGCCCTCCAATATCGCCTGCCTCTTGGATAACCTCTAAGCCTCCTACATGACGACCAATTCGACCATTTAGCGAAATCACGGGCTTACCGTTAAGTCCGTTTACGTCTACGTCTGCATGATTGTTAAAGTTGATGACATCTAAGACGTTACCAGAAAAATCCTCTAGGGTAGCTCGCGCTATGTCCCCAGCAAAGAAACCAAAAATAGAAGAACCTAACCGTAGCTCGCCAGCTAGAGGCGCATTGCCTCCTGAAGTAACCTCAAGCTCTAGTTCAACTTCTTGCCATACGCCTCCAGTGAATGGAGGAGTTTGTGTTACGTTAAGTAATACGCCGGGGGGCTCCGTTTGAACGCCTAGAATTTGACCTGCATCTGCCCTAGCCAAAACCTTAATCTTCCTGACAGGTGTTCCCATCGCTGGTAGCACTATGTATTCGCCTACCCCATCAAGCCTAGTTGCTCTGCCGCTATACAGGATAGCATCATTGCCCTCTCCGCTAAGGTCGGGGGCAAAATCAGAACTTCCGTCAAAGTTTCCACCGTTGAAAACTAGACCGTTGGTGGGAAATCCCCCACCGCCAGCAACAAAGGTGTAGTTCTTTAAACCGAGGGGTAAACCTAGACCAATCATACTTTGCCTGCGCCGTATCTGTTGTATGCAATTGCAACACCACTGGTAAGGGTGATGCTATCAAATCTGGCTGGAATGTAGTCTCCGGCTGAAAGTGTTACGCCTACTAAGTCGTCACCGTTTACTAGGCTGGTAGTCCAAGAAGCAATGACACTTTCCGTGACAATCTTTAGCCCACCGAATTGTCCGTCAACTTGGCTAGTTGTGAGAACTGTTCCGCCCCCTTGCCCATGATCTAGGGCATTGTTGTATCTTGATTCGCTCATAATTAGTATAATGTGTTGTCTTCTTTTAAGTGTGTTTGGGTTCTTATAGCTACATTTGAGATTGTTCGCTCGTAGTCTGCCGTTTGCCCAACCGATTCAAATGCAGATTGCAATTGACGATCTGTTACAACCCCATACAAAGCATTGGGATTGGACTGACGCTGAGATAACTGCAAGTCTCTGACCGCGTATAGAACCATGTAGTTGAACATTTCTTCTGGAATGTCCAAGTCTACGCCCTCTCCATACTCTACATTCAACGGCTTTTGATACGTGCAGTATGCAATATCTGGAGCATTCTTAGTATTAAGCGGGTAGAAGCCGCCTTGGGAATAAAATTCAATTGGGTCGCTAGTCCTGTCTTGATAGATGTTGCACCTATCTACATGAAGCATTGTCCCAATCTCAGAGAGTTGTTGGACTATAGGGCCTGGCTCTTCTGCCGGGAGTCCACCTAAGCTTTGAACTTCCCATGTCGATTCAGATGGGCTTGCGGTATCAAAAGAAGAGTTGTAAAGGACAAACTCTTCGTCATACAGAACAGTTCCAATTAACCACTTTAATACATTGTTGCTGTAATATAGGTAATACTTAACCGTATCACCTTCTTTTAATAATCCAACGTAATTAAATCCAGTTCCACCGCTTGGGTCTTGAACGTAAAGTCCATTAACGTCCTGCGTCCCAGCCCCGTAAACGTAAAATGAGTTTTCTTCTGATTCTATTTGCCCTCTTAGAACCGTTCTTGGCTCTGAAACAACTAAGAATCTGCTCATCCATTTGTAGTATTCGTGAAGCTCAAGGGCAGCTTGGTTAATCGAATACCGAACACGATCAAGGTAGGTAGACTTTTCTACATCTTGTCCAAACTTGCCGCTGATTGTCTTTAGCAGCCTATCCCATGTCCGTGTTCTTAAACTCATGTTTTGAAAAATGCTTTATCTGGGGCAGCCAAGAATTGGTCTTGACCAGTATATTTTTGGTAGCAGCACATAAAGTCCCAGTCGTTCTCAAACCCAGGATACTGAGACTGTAACCAGCGCCACTCTCGGCCAGAGAATCGACCGATCTCGGTTCCGTATGCTGGCTTTAATTTGCTATCTTTGTAAGCGTTCTCAGTGACTCGCTCACGCATTTTGGAAACCTCTCTTTTAGCCTTCTCGAAAGCTATAGGCCACCAAGCTTCTACCTGACGGTCTGCTTGCTCGCGAGTTAGTCCCATTGATTCCGCTACTTCTGTAGCGTTTAGGTCTGCAATATTTTGAGTAGATATATCCATAATAAAAAGGCTGGGTGGAAGCTACGCCACCCAGCCATGTTAATTATTAACCGAATCGGCCAAGATCGAGGACTCGCGCCCCCACTGTGACTTCACCTGCGGTTAGATTTGCAATGTTAGCATCTGTAATTGTAAGGATTACGTCAACTGGATCTGCCCCTGCGGCAACAATGCTCACAGCTTCAGATGTTCCAGCAGTCGTAAACAAACCACCAGTGTTAAACAATGGGGCAGTTTGAGCGCCAACGTCAAAGGCTGCAATTAGCCCATCCGCTGTTCCATCTACCCCCACCTCTGCAAACAATGTGGAAGAACCTACAATTTCTTCAGTCTTTGCGACTCCGACAAGTTCTACCGCACCATTAGCTGGGATAGTAGCAATTACAATTTCTCCGCCGTCTCCAGCGTTGATGAGATCTTGGTAGCCAATTTTTACCAAATTGGTAAAACTAGCGTCTTTTTCGATTCCTGTTAGTTTGGACATATTTATTTATTATTACGATGTGGAAGCCCAGAAACCGTGTGCGCGAGGGTTCTTAACAACAGGAGTGAACCAGCGAGAGATAGCAGAACTCTTACCTGCTCCGTTATTAGGGAGCGATAGGTTTTCGAGTGGGCCATACTCTGCAATGCAGGCGTAGTCCGTGTTGATGAAGTAAGCCTCATCCTTGTTCACAGTGTCATTCAAGCACTTAGAGTTAAGGTCAACAACCTTGATCATTCCATGCTGGCCTTGGTAGACGCGGATTTGGAAGTCTAGTTCATTGTCTTCACCATTAAGGTTAACGGTCGTGCGATACTGTTCGCTCGAAGAGCTTAGGTTCATCGTAGCGCCATTGAAGTCCTGCATCCATCCAGAAGCGCCAAAGACTGTGACATTTGCCATCTCTCCGGACTCATCAAAGATGCTGCGAAGGATGTCATCTACACCGTCTTGTGTTACAGCAGTTGCATCCTTTCGGCTGCCTGCTGGAACTTGGTAGTTGGCTCCGAAGATGTCGGAACTGCCAGATAACGTCTTAGCAAGACCTTCTGCGATTGGACGTGGACCGCTGCCGTTTAGAGTGTTATCCGAAAGGATAGCTTTCTCGGTGTCACGGTTAAGATTCTTCAGAGACTTCTCAACAGCATTGATGAAGTTGACTCCGCCTGCTGCATCTGCCCGCTCCTGCTCAGTTGTAACAGCAGGGACTCGACGCTCTTTCTGAATGTAGTTACCCACACGCTCTTGACCTTCAAAAGCGTCTTCCTTGACGGTAGCATCACTTCCGAAATCAACACCGTCTGCGCGAGGAGTATCTAGCTCGTCAACGGTCCATTCGTGGAAGTAGTTAGTAGCTCGCACTTTGTCGAGCATTGCGTAAACAGGGGTAATCGTAGTATCAATGATGTAAGCCCCACGAGTGAGGTCTTCAGCATTGGAAACTGCGCTTCCTGGATTAGTAGTATCAAATACGTTTGATTGTGCCATTTTATTTAATTATATTAGTTTTTCTAGTTAGATCGCGCTGGCGATTAGGTTACGCACATCGTTTTTTGTTGCCTTTCCAGAATTGATATTAGACATCGCTTGATTTCGCATCTTTAGCTTTGTGTTATTCGTCTTACGCTGAGTAGTTGCCCCAGAACTCTTAGTGCCTAGCGCAGCGGGTGCGCGTCTCTTGAGTGAGATATTTGGGGCTTCCTTAGTCTTCATCGAGTTTACAGCGTGAGCTGTAATGCGCTTCAACTTGGCTGCCTCTTTGGGAAACACTTGGGCAATGAGGTCGATGTTTAGATCGTCCACCTTGCTCTTATATTCACCGTAGAGTTCGCTTTCGTCGTCGTTAAACCAAGACAGTTCTTTTTTGGCTTTGTCTATCTCTTTCTGCTGAATGCCATTTACTCCACTTAGTTCTTTTAGATTTTGTCTTTGGAGTGGAATTGCCTTCTGCTGTTCAAGGTAGGTTTGTAGCCATTTTCCGATTGTTTCCCGATCGAAGTCTTTTCCGTCTAGCTCGTAGTATTCGTCTCCGCTACTCAAAAATCTCATAGCTTCCTTAATACTTTGCTCATTAGCCTCCTCAATCTTATCAAGCTCTTTTTCGTCTGTGACTTTAGAGTAGATATTAGTGCTGGGGGATAAGTTTTCCGTAGCTTTACCTAGCTGCTTCTTTAGGGATTCAATCTCTGCCTCAGAGTCTCGATACTTATTGCGCCACTTAGCAATGTCCTTCCCAGCTCCACTATTGGAACCTTCAAAGAAGGATGATGCTTTTTCGCCTAAATGCTCGGAAAACCATTTCCCTAGCTCTTTAGCCGTGTCGTCAGTAAGCGAGTCGTAATCAAACTGTGAAAGAACATCTATTACATTGTCACCGCCTCCTTCAGGTTCTGAAGACTCTTCGCCCTGATCGGGCTCCGATTCCTGACTTTCGCCAGTATCTTCTTGAACTTCAGTCGCTTCGCCCGCTACGGGGTCTTCAGCTTCCGCAGTTTCTTCTGCAATTTGACTCTCAGATCCTAGCCCCCGTTTTATAAGGTCCATTGGACTGACTGTCTGCTCCGAATCTTGTATTCCGCTTTCGGAGTTAGCGGTCAATGTGTCGTTTATCATAATCACCAAATATCGGTTGGAGTTCCGTTATTTGGAGTATAACACAAGTTATACAACGAGCTTTACTGAGAAGCAGTTACGCTTTTTAGCTGGGAGTAAATGTCCTGGTAGGCCAGCATTTTACCCATGATCTGCCAGTAGTCCCTCGGATCTCTTGAGGTTCCGTAGTTGAACTCGCTAAGTGCTGAAAACTCTTGCTCTCGCATATCCTTAAAACCTTCTAGGAACACTTCCCAGTCTGGGTTTTGCCTAGATAGGTTTTCGGTTGCTTCTTCGAGTGTTGGCTTTTCCATTATTGGTTAACTCCTTGTAGTTCAGCGGCTTCCGTTCCTAGACGGCCCCTTACCACGTTCTTTTGTTGCTCAATTTGCATCTGATATTGACCTATATATAGCTCCATATTTTGGGCATACTCTGGGTCAACCTGCAACCTAGTCTGTGTAGATTGCTTAGGTAGATAGCTTGTATTGATGTATTCAAGTGCAATTGCCGCACCCTCGTCACGCGCTCCAACCTGTTGGCCAGACCAGATAGCTGCTAAGTCTTCCGATACTCCCTTGAGAATCTCAGATTCAACCTCTCCTGGGTTTCTAACAAACCTAGAAGCAAACTGAGGAACAAGGAGGTAAGCAGTGATGCTATCAATCTCACGGTTGTTATAGCTACCGTCAGTGTTGCCAGCTTTGAGCTGAACAAGGGCCTGGATGGTTTGCTGAACGTAGTCGGGATTGCTGAGACGAGTGTCGAACACAATCTTGAAATCTAGCTCATCTTGGCTAGTGGACTTAGAAATTGTCTGAGCGTTAGCACTGTTGGTTACGCGGAAGAATATATCTTCACCATCGTAGAGCTTCTGGAAGTTCTTATAGCATAAGCGGCCAACTTCGGAAACGTGTAATAACCAACGGTTTATGAAATGCTGCTGCAATGCGAGGGAAGACGGATCGCCATCGTTTAGGCCAGTAATGTAGTCGGCCTCCTCATTCAAGAATCGCTCAAGGTCTACGCCCTCTCTGCGAGTATTAGGAATATCTAAGGTTTGATATGAGTTCTCTTCTCCTCGACGAACTGGGTATTTAGCCCCAGAGCCCCAGACGGGTGGTGGGCGGCCAGATGGGTGAGTGCGTGGCGGATTTACAGCCAATGAGAACTGGTCAATGGTCGTGTCACGAGCTACCTTAGACATGCGCTGATTTCCCCGTAGGCGCTCAGGTAACGCCCTCACATCATAGATGCGCTTAGTATCTCGCATATACGGCGTAAGTGACAATGGAAACTCGGAGAGTCCATTCATCAAGTCATACACAGCGTAGTATTGCTCAAATCGCTTAGTAGCTACCTGCTTAGGGCTCCAAATACAGCGGTAGATCCCCACTGCCCCAGAGTCTTCATCCACTAGCTTAATGTAGCTCTCTACAACTTCCGCTAGGTCTGGGGCGTCTTTAGAGTTTATGTCTAATGAATGGGCTCGCCGGTTTGAGGCGTATGAGTTACGGTCTGAGTAGTCTCCGTCAATCTCTCTTTGGGTGACGCCCATGTGGTTTTCTACCATGTCCTCTGCCCAATCTTCATTCCAGTCTTGAGACTGAACGTTAGCCAAGATTTCGGCAGATGTGAGGAAGTGTCGAACGTGGAAGCGGTTTAAATCCTTACACGACATCGCATAAGGAGGTAAAATAATGTCAGCTCCAGGGTCTTTGCCCTGAATGATTGGGTGATCTATGTCGCCCTTAGCTACTGGGAGGTCTGCAAATCCCTCCTCTCTTAGCTGCTTTAGCGCCTTCTTAGCAATAGTCTCATCTACGAAGTCAAACTCGTTTTGAAGCTGGAGAATAATCGCTTCTTCATTTGCCTCGTCAGACAGAAATTCAGCTAAGACAATACCATCTGGACCATCAAGAGCTATTTCTTCTAGGTCGAAGCGTTCAATCTGTGTGCGACGTTCCTTTTTCCAGCCGCAAAAAGTTGCTGCGACACCCTTCTCAACAAAGTTATGGGCAGATAGTTCCAGCTCTTCGTAGGCGTCTGGAATCCAGCAGTCCATCATCCATCGCAAAAAGTCGCCCTGAGATGCAGCATTTTCCGTATCGTCGGAAGATACCGGTAAAGCATTCCAATTCCCTTGGTGAACAGCGTTCATCATTAGGGCTACGAGTCGATCTTTTCTTGGCTCAATGACTGGAACCTCTACGTCTGAAGCTCCGCGCCAAGGCTTGGCATCTACTGCATTCTTTCTCTGATTTCGAGACTTACCTGGCCACTGGCAACGAACTTGGTCGAAGTTGTCGCCCATAACGTCCCAAGTAGACGAGTTATCATTGGTATCTCGGTGATACGCTTCTGATATAGACTGAAGGTTGGGCGTATCCTCGGCGTATGTTAGGCCCTTGATGTAATCATCCATTGTCAGAGATTATACCAGCCGATATACAACGAGCTTTTTTATAGTATTCATTGAGCCTCGTATTGACGCTATATTTGGAAGAATGGCCGCACCTGTTGGCTATTTCGTAGGCTGACATCGGCTCGCTATCGCCGAACAACCTAGAGATAAACCACTCATGCGCAGTCCAAGCTTCGATGGATTTAGATGTTTTTAATTTGTCTCGACATAGCCGACCAAGTTTTTGCTGATAGTCCTGCGTGTCTGTAGTATCTTTCTCCTTCATAATCAATATACTCCCATTTTAGCTTCTTTTCTAACATTTCTGTGCAATCCGTCCCAAGGGGTATAAAAGCTCTGACTAATGAGCCATCCTCTAGGCGAACGCCAACTTGCCGGCTGCCTCGCTGGGCAAACTTGACTTTACCCATACAGAACTTAGGTCCAATGTCTTCGACATTCTCTCCAAACTCAGACCGAACCATGTCAGCCTCTGCCTCTGAAAGCTCGCCCTTTGGCAGGCCAAGCCTTGCTCTAACTCGCCCAACCTGCATTGCGGTTACGCCCAACTCTTCTGCTAGTTCTTTTGGTCTCATAATATTAGTATCCCCACGTCTCCCCAGATGACTCAAATGCGTCTGGCTCATAGTGTTCTGGCCCCTCTCCAGCTCCCACCAGTCTAAAGTAGCGGAGGCAATCTAAGGGGTCTTTAAGTGCTTCATCGAACTTACCCTTGCGCCCATAGGTTAGGATAGATTCTATTAGGTTTCCACAGGACTTGTGGATATAGATTTGAGGTTTATTAGCTGCGTCTGGCTCTATACCGTCGTTCCAGTCAAACCATTCGTCTAAGGCTCGTATGCCTATCTCTTCGGTTCTACCGTCCGAGGGCACAAAATCGCACCCTTGATCTGCAAACTCCTCGAAGAGATCGCTAACTGTCTCCCCCTGTCTATGCTTATGGGCAAAAAACCTAGAGTCTCCTACGCGCTCAAATGGCTCAATACCAAGCTCTTTCTCAATCTCAGCGTATAGCTCGATGTATCCTTTGATTCCAAGCTGTATCTTCTTTGTAGCGGGCCCAGGTTTCCACCTAGGATCTCCGAATACTGCCCACTCCCCATACATGTCGCGGTCTGGCCACTCTCTACGGATGTAAACATTGCGCTGTTTGTCACAAGCGCCCCAAAGCATGAAGTCATTTCGGTTATCAGCAGGGTCTACGATATGCCAAGTTGTGAACTTCTTGCGGTCTGAAATGTCTGGGAACTTCATACCTATACAGTTCGGCTCGTCCTCACTCATTACATTGAGGTCTAAATTGAACTTAGGGAACAAAGATGTCATCACATCTCCAGGAATGCCATGAAAGCGCACTAGACGCTCCTTCAAACTCTTGTGGCCGTGAAGGACAATCATGTTCTCCTCCCCAGCCCAGGGGTTGTGCCTAGATGGGAAAAAGACCATACCTACCCCAGCTTTTGGGTGCTTGTCGCTGTTTCGCTTCTCCCTTACCCACTCAACCTCTTTAGGTTCGCCGGAAGAGTGATCGAATACGTCTGGGTTTGTGGCGATCTTCTCAGTGATTCTACTGCCCTTGATCTTATCTGCTACGAAGGGAGTCATGTGATCAATAGGGGTAAATCCATTAAACACAAAGGCTCCACGTCTAGGAAGGCGGTATGTAATCGTATTATACATATCCCCATTCTCCAGATACTCGTCAAATGTGGCCCCAATATTCAGCTTACCTCTCCACTCTGGGATAGTCAGGTCCATGCCCCCATAGCTGAATTTTTGCTCTGGAATGAATATGTCTCCTGGCTGGCGACTACCATACTCATAACCCTCGAACTTAGCTCGATTACTCTCGAACTGAGAATAGGTTCCAAAGTGCAACTCTCTGAACTCCGTTCCATCCTCAAAGTCAAAGAATGCCCTAGAATCCGTGAAACCATTGGCTGGGCTATACTTGAAGTAGCCGCCATTTTGAGTCTTATGCTGACTGCCAAACATAGCTGACAGATATTTGTAAACCTCTGGTTGTATGATATTTACAGATGCCTTGTCGTCCTGAGCGAACATCCATATCTTAGCACCAGGGTTATGCTTAATAGCTAGGGCAACTAGCCATGCCATAATTCGCGTCTTTGAACTGCCGTTCCCACCAAAGGCGAAAACCTCCATCCACTTGTCCGCCATATCAAGCACACGACGCCAAGAAGGAAAGATAAATCCATGGTTCAGAGGGTCAGAGACAGATAGCTCAACTCTTTGATTATGAAGGTTTAACAGCTTTTTGAACGCTTCCCTGTCATTCTCCAGTAACCATATCTGCTCTTCCTCGCTCGGAGCAGGAACCAGTGGGTGTTGGGCAAAGTTAATCATCTACCACCTCAGCGTCAATTATCAACTCCTTGCGCTTACGCCTAAGACTATCTAAATAGTCTTCGTAATCCTCCTCTGCTGGACCCTCGGTCTTAATGATCTTATCAGCCTCTCCGTGATACCTATTCACCCTCTGCTGTATAATACCACTAGCCGCTGACAGCTCCTTCAGCGACTTAGCATCCTTCTCATCAAATTTACCCTCAGTCTCCAGAATCCTGTTCAACTTGTCGATCTTAGCCTGGTCAAGCATGTCAACCACAATCTCACCCCTAGTCGCTTGATACTTCCTAAACTCCTCGAGTGATCCAGCAAGTTCACGAATCACTTTATGTATCGTATGGTGACTCGTAGAAACCTCTTTACATATCTTCTGGTGCGTCCAAGTAGCTGGGTCTGCTAAACAGGTCGCAATTTTGCGCCACTTATCAGGCTTTCTTATACATAAAGCACGTTTATCGGCTCTCTCTTGAGCTTGTAGTAATTGATTATTTACAGTCTCTTCGATTGATTTAGATAACTCATTCATTAGCAATTCTAATATTACATGGTATGTTATTAGGTCTGTCAATACTTTACTTATTAAAAGTAGTATGTTAGTATCTGCTTATTAAAAGTAGTCCTATAAGCGTCACTTAACACTTCTTAGTTTCCATAAATAAGGTTGACCTTGGGACAGAAGTTGCACCGCGGGAGGCCATGGGGATGCTATTTTTTTGAAGCGGTGTTTATGTATACCTACACAGACAGCCCTACCGGTTCCAGACCCCCGCCCCCCGGTGTTACTTACCTACAGACACCTACTAACAGTTCTCCTACTAGTAGCTCTCCTAATATGCGACATGCCTTTCGTGTTATGCTAAGCGTATCCGTTTGAAAAACCAATCGACGCGCGCGCACGGTATGCTTTTCTTTTCCGTCCAGGTGGTATGGATACCCTTTGGTATGGATACTGTAGTATGGATACTGTCGTATGGATACCCTTTGGTATGGATGCCTTTGGTATGGATACCGTGTAAGGGAAACTACGCGGCAGAAATCATCCATCACCTT
>Ga0098043_1000189_pt1 | contig 20395 bp, 19 predicted proteins | sample 9B_taG_FD_92581 | JGI IMG/M metagenome (GOLD analysis project Ga0098043, IMG submission 92581) | Marine viral communities from the Subarctic Pacific Ocean - 9B_ETSP_OMZ_AT15188_CsCl metaG | ecosystem: Environmental > Aquatic > Marine > Oceanic | place: Subarctic Pacific Ocean | collected 2015-01-10 | reverse complement strand
AGTAAATTGTTTATTTGTGGAGATCCTATGCAAAGCGACATTAATGGCAAAAGCGGATTTAATAATATTTCGAATTTATTTAATGATCAAGAATCTAATGATAAAGGTATATATTGTTTTGACTTTTATAAAGAAGATATTGTTAGAAGTGAGATACTTAAATTTATTGTAGGAAAACTTGAAAAACTACAACAAATATCATCTGCTGTAAAAAAAAGAGTAACAAAACAAAATAAAAGTGTAAATACTAAACGTTCAAGTTAGAAATATTTTAAAAAATATATAAAATAAAATATGCCATTTAGATACTGTACACAATGTGGTTTTAAAAACGTTTACACTTTAAACGAGGCAAAATTTTGTGGCGGTTGCGGCCAATCACTTAACCAGGCAACGGCAGCACACACATCACAACCTGAACTACAATCAGCAAAAGCTAATTTAGAAGATCAAGCAGACATCCCAAGTATTTCAAAATTTGAATATTCAATTGATGTTGGTCAAAATAATAACTCAACAATTGGTCAATTAATTAATTCAAAAGATCCTTCATCTGAAAGCAATAGACCTTTGAAATCCGCAAAAGCTTCAAAAACTATGACCGCAAAGGAAATAGAAGCGGAAACCATGAGGGAGTGCCAGAGTGCTCGCAATATTAATTCAGATGATTAGTAGATGTCTTCTAAAAAAAGATACACATATGAAGACAAGGTTAATGTAATTGATTGTGAGCTTCAAAAAAGAAAGCATAAATGGCACTTAAATGCGCTTGCATGGTTTGATTTTGAAGACGTTGAACAAATTATAAGATTTCACATTTTTAAAAAGTGGGATCAATGGGATCAATCAAGAAATCTTGAGCCATGGGTTAATAAAATAATTTCTAATCAACTTAAAAATATTTTAAGAAACCATTATAGTAATTTTGCGCGCCCATGTTTAAATTGTCCATTTAACGAATCAGAAGAAGAAGGTGGTGGTGAAAATAGCTGTTCATTTACCGCGAGTAAAAAGCAGTCTTCTGAATGTAAGTTATATGCAAAATGGGAAAAAAGTAAAAAGCATGCTTATGATATAAAACTGCCATTAGCACTTGAAAACCATCAACAAGAAGTCTTTTCTATTTCTAGGACAGAATTTAATTTTGGAGACTCAATAAAAAAGTTGCATATTGAAATGAAATTAATCTTAAATACAAAACATTATAAAGTTTATGAAGATTTGTTTATTAAGAATTTGCCAGAAGATGAAGTTGCAAAAGATCTTGGTTATACCACTAATGAAAAAAACAGAAAAGCTGGATACAAGCAAATTAAAAACTTAAAAAAAATGTTTAAAGAAAAAGCTATTTTGATTATTAAGGAGAAAGACATTATAATAACAAATGAGTGAATTAACCGAAGAACAAAAAAAGTTAATTGCAGAAAACTATAAATCTATACCAGACTTAACGCGGCTAACTCAAATAGTATCGGGTGACGATAATATTGACGGTAGAAGTAAAATTGGACGTTCCATCAGGAAGTTTATGGTCGATCAAGGCTTGAACTATCAGACTTCTAAACACTCAAAGGTTGAAGAAATAGTTTTGACAGATGAAGAAAAAGAGTTTTTAAATTCTCATGCTGGTCAAGATATGTCAAGTATACAGTTGGCAGAATTATTATGGCCAAATAAAGAAATTAAAAAGCTTTCAAAAGAACAAAGAGTTGTTGCAGATTATATTAAAAATCATCATCCAGATTTTGTTAGAACAGAAGAAAGTGCAGTTGGCACAAAGTATAGTCCGCCAAAGGCTATATCAAGATCAATCAAAAAAATAAATGATTTTGCTGGGAAAGATTTAGATGAAAATAAATTACAAATGCAAGATAGAAAATCTGCAGAAACTTTAATGACTTCTTTATCTAGCCCAAGATTTTTACAAGTAATTAATAGTTATACTTCACAAGAAGATCGAGAATTGTTTGAAGCTGAATTTGTAAGATGTGTTTGGGATAAGCCAGACTTAACATCTGATGAAATTAACTTGTATATTAATGTATGTATGGACTATATTAATTTAAAACATATTGAGCAGCAAAAAGCAAAATTAAATTTAATGTTTGATGACGCTCAAGACCAACAAGAATTTACTATTCGATTAACTGAGATTTTAAAAACTAAAAGTGAAGAATATAATCAATGCGCTTCACGCATGGACAAATTGATTACTAAATTGAATGGTGACCGCGCGAAACGTGTAGCATCAAGAAATCAACAAAATGCTAGTATTTTAAATATTGTTCAACTTTTTCAAGAAGAACAAGAAAGAAATATTATGGTTAAAATGGCAGAAATGCAAAAAAAAGTTGTGCGTAAAGAAGCTAATGAAATGGAGTCTATGGGAGAATGGAAGTCAAGAGTTCTAGGAGTACAAAAAGATGACGTTATTTAATTGTAAAGAATGTAATAAAGATTTTAGCTCTGAAGCTGCACTTCATCGCCATCTAAAAGGTCATGATATGACTTTAGCAGATTATTATACTAAGCATTTTCCAAGAAAAAATTTACTTACTGGAGATCTTTTACCTTTTAAAAATAAAAAAGATTATTTCACAAAAGACTTCTCTACATACAGCCAACTTTTAAAATGGTGCCATCATTCAAACGCTTCTGATGTCAAAAAATATATATTAAAAAAGTTAAAAGAAAGAGTAGAACAAAAAGAATTAAAGTTTGGCCCAACACATCTAGAATTACTATTAAGTGATTTACCAACAATTGATATTTATAAAAAGTTTTTTACAAGTTACTCTAACGCTTGTAGTCAGGTTGGCTTACGACCAATGTTATATAGAAATATAGACGAAGATTTTTTTAAACAAGAAGAATTTAAAGAACTACAAATAGTAATTGACACTCGTGAAAATAATCCACTACCTTTTGAAAATACAAAAAAATTTGCATTAGATTTTGCGGATTATACTGCAAGTGGTGATAAATATGATTATACGTTTGTAGAAAGAAAAAGTGAATCAGACTTTAAATCTACAATGTCTTATAATTTCCCCCGCTTTAGAAAAGAGATGGCAAGAGCAAAAGCAATGGATAGCTATATTTTTATTGTTGTAGATAGCAGCATACAAAAAATTAAAAAGCAAAACCACTTTTCTCCACATCCTGCAAATTTAAAATTTATTTTTCATAATATGAAAGCATTATGCCATGAGTTCCCAGAAACATGTCAGTTTGTATTTTCTGGTAATAGAACTTCTTCAATGGATTTAATACAAAGAATTTTATATTTTGGAAGAAAAATATGGTACTGTGACTTACAATACCATATAGACATAAAAAATTATGGCTTGGCAAGAAGGCAATCAAAAAAGAAGACTCAGCAAAACTCGCGATATAAACAAAGAACTATTAGAGGGTGATTTAGGCTTTTTAGACGAAAAGGAAGCTAAAATTTATCTTTATAAATTCTTGCGAGAAAATATAACTTTCGCTGCAGATTTAATGATGGGCATTAAACTATTTCCCTTTCAGCATATGTCTGTCAAGGCTATGTTTGAGACAGATTATTTTATGGGAGTATGGTCTCGCGGTATGTCAAAATCTTTTACTACAGCGATTTTTGCTGCGCTTGATGCGACGTTAAATCAAGGAGTTGAAATAGGAATTTTATCTAAATCATTTAGGCAGGCAAAAATGATTTTCAAAAAGATAGAAGATATTGCAGCTAAACCTGAGGCAGCTTTATTTGCACAATGTATTACTAAAAAAAGTAAAAGTAATGATGAGTGGCTGCTAGAAATTGGCAGCTCAAGAATACGCGCCTTACCTTTGGGTGATGGTGAAAAATTACGTGGTTTTCGTTTTCACAGAATTATTATTGATGAATTTTTACTCATGCCAGAAAGAATCTATAATGAGGTTATTGTTCCATTTTTATCTGTAGTAGAAAATCCAACACAGAGAGAAGATTTATATAATTTAGAAACAGATTTAATTAATCAAGGAAAGATGAATGAAGAAGAAAGGCATGTTTGGCCAAATAATAAACTTATAGCTCTTTCTTCTGCATCTTATAAATTTGAGTATATGTATAAATTATATAGTCAATTTGAAAATTTAATATTTAATCAAAATTCAAAAGATACTGCGCATAGAACAATCATGCAATTTTCATACGACTGCGCCCCAAAACAATTATATGATCAAAATCTAATTAACCAAGCTAAAGCAACAATGAGTGAGTCTCAGTTTGATCGTGAGTTTGGTGCAAAATTTACTGATGATAGCAGTGGATATTTTAAAATTTCTAAAATGGCTGAGTGTACAATTCCAGACGGAGAAAATCCATCTATAGAAATTGCTGGAGAGCCTGGAGAAGATTATTTACTAGCATTTGACCCAAGTTGGGCAGAAAGCGAAAGTTCTGACGACTTTGCTATACAGGTCATTAAATTAAATAAAGAAAAACAATTTGGCACCGTTGTGCATAGCTATGCTTTATCTGGAGCTAATATGAAAGATCATATTAGATATTTTCATTATTTATTAAATAATTTTAATATTGTGATGGTAGTGGGTGACTATGCTGGTGGCGTACAGTTTTTAAGCGCATGTAATGAAAGTGAAATATTCAAAAAAGATAAAATAAACTTAGGAATTATCGATGTTCCATTCGAACATTCTGAAAGTTATAAACAAGATTTGCAAAATGCAAGAAATTCTTATAATATAAAAGAAAAAAAGATTTGTTATTTAAGAAAGCCAACAAGCAACTGGATACGTCAAGCTAATGAATTACTACAATCTAATTTTGATCATAAAAGAATCTTTTTTGCATCAAGGGCTATAGACGACTCTTATCAAAATCAAAAAAGAAAACATATTCCTATAGATAACATAAAATATTTGCGTTCTGGTGATAATGAAAAAATGGGTAAAGAAGCAAAAATGATTGATTTTATTGAACATCAAACAGATATAATTGATTTAACAAAAGTAGAATGTGCACTTATTCAGATAACAACAACGTCACAGGGTACTCAAACTTTTGATTTACCTTCTAATTTAAAAAGGCAATCTGGCAGAGATAAAGCTAGAAAAGATAGTTATTCTGCTTTAGTATTAGGCAATTGGATGGTAAAGACCTATTTTGACATGATGAATTACAAACAAGATTCTGTACAATCTACTTTTACTCCAATATTTATAAATTAAAAGTAACTTTTTTAACTTTTAAAAGTTAACATTAATAACTTTCGTGTAACTAAAACAAATGGCCTCTAAAAGAAAATATACTAAAAAATCGGAATACTGGAATAAATTTAGCAAAGCTAATTCTATCGAAGAAACTTTAGCAAATAACCCTCTTCTACAAAATAGTACATATTCTCCTAGTATTGAAGGAGAACCATTTATTGGATCAACTGCAAAAGCATCTTACTCTAGAGGTGGTGGAGATCCAGCGGTTAGAACTAGATCAAATAGAATTCATAGAGTTCCACAAAGAGATCAATATACAAATATTCGTGATGGGTTATTACCTTATGATTATGCTATAAATGGAATTAATGTTAGAGAAGCTATTGAGCTTTGTCAAAAAGCTTATGCAAATGTAGCTATTTTTAGAAATGCTATTGATATCATGGCAGAATTTTCAAATGCAGATATATTCTTAGACTCTGGAAGTCAAAGGTCAAGAGATTTTATTGAAGCATGGTTTAGAAAAATTAAAATATGGAAATTAAAAGATCAATACTTTCGCGAATATTACAGATCTGGAAATATTTTCTTTTATAAAATTGATGGCAAATTCAATACAGAAGATTATGTTAAGATGCTTAAAACTTATGGATCAAATGGCGTAGCATTAAATAAACTACCTATTAAATACATTATGTTAAATCCATTTGATGTTGTCGCAAGAAGAACCACAGGATTCGAAACGACTGGAGTTTATGCAAAAGTTTTAAGTGAATACGAAATTGAAAGGCTAAAAAATCCAAAAAATGATTATGACAGAGAAGTTTATGAATCTTTGCCAAAAGAGATGAAAGATAATTTTAAGAAAAATGGATATAGTCTTGATGGAGCTAAATTAGAATTAGAGCCAGAAAGATTAAGATATTCTTTTTATAAAAAGCAGGATTACGAGCCTTTTTCTGTACCTTTTGGCTTTTCTGTTTTAAGGGATATTAACATGAAACTTGAGTTTAAAAAAATTGATCAAGCAATTGTGAGAACTATTGAAAATGTTATTTTATTAATTACAATGGGCAATGAGCCAAATAAAGGCGGGATTAATCATAATAATCTTGCTGCCATGCAAGAGCTATTCAGAAATGAAAGTGTTGGACGCGTTTTAATTTCTGATTATACAACAAAAGCTGAATTTTTAATTCCTGATATGAATAAAGTGTTAGGATATGAAAAATATAGAATTGTTAATGAAGATATCAAAGAAGGTTTGCAAAATATAGTCGTAGGAAGCGAAAAGTTTAGCAATACCGCGGTTAAAGCAGAAATATTTTTAGAAAGACTTAAAGAAGCAAGAGAAGCTTTTATTAATGATTTTTTACAGCCCGAAATTAAACAAGTCTGTAAAAATATGGGTTTTAAAAATTATCCAATTGTTAGATTTAAAGAAGTTGACACAAAAGATGAAACTCAGTTACAGCGTGTAGCAACCAGACTTATGGAGCTTGGGTTAATGACACCGCAACAAGGAATGGATGTTATTAACAAAGGAGTATTTCCTAGCGCAGAACAAGTTGATAAGAGTCAAGAGCAGTTTATTGAGCAGCGCAAACAGGGTTATTATAATCCTTTAGTTGGCGGTGCGCCAATGATGGATTTAGATGATGAGCCTCAAACTAAGCAGCCAAAACAAAAAACTACTCCAGGCACTCCTGGTAGACCAGGGGGAACTACTGGCATCCCACAAGAAATCTCAAGAGCAGAAATATCTGCAAAAAATATAACAAGTGTTATTCACGCAAGTGAAAAATTAGAAACTTTTGGCAAAAAACAAGCAAGAAAAAGTTATAAGATAAAAAGACTATCAAAAGCACAAAATGAAACTGTTAATGATTTGTGCAAAAAAGTAATTATGGCTAGTAATGTCGAAGAGTGGGAAAGTAATATTAGTAAATGTTTTCAAGATTCTAATTCTATATTAGAACTTTCTACGATGAAAGAAATTGAAAAAACTGCAGAAGAACACCATCTAAGTGATTACAGCGCGGCATTAGTTTATCATTCCAAAAACTTCTCAAACTCATAAAAACCGTGTAACAGGTTAATGAATACAAACAGTTTAAGTATACATGTACAAATATAAAACAACATTCATGCAGCCAATTATTGCCTCAGCAGACATTGATCAAGACAAACTGCAGATTTCACAAGCATCACTAGACAGTTTAAAAACATTAATGCCCGAATCGATTGATTTGGATAAAAATATTGATTTAGTTGGAGTAGCTTTTAATGCTGCAGTGGTTAATAAATTTAATAAAAATCATGACGGCATCGGCACTGAAACAGCTTTAGCTGTTAAAGACTATTTTGTTCATAAACCTACAAATATTGAACATAAAAAGCAAAGAGTAGTAGGTCATATTGTTTCTGCTGCTTTTTCCAGTTATGGAGACAATGAGCTTGTTACTGATGAGGATTTAAGAGATACCAATGACCCTTTTAATATCGCATTGGGCGCAGTAGTTTATAGAATGGTTGACAAAAAGTTTGCTCAATTAATTAATCAATCAGTTGATCCAGAAAGTCCTTTACATAATCAAGTTTCTGCAAGTTGGGAAATAGGTTTTAATGATTATCAAATTGCACTAGGTAGCGAAGATTTATCTGAGGCTGAAATAGTTACTGATGAAAAACAAATAAAAGAGCTTTCTCAATATCTAAAAGCTGCAGAAGGCAGTGGATCTATGAAAGATGGCACTTTAGTAAGACGACTTGTAGTTGGTAATGTATATCCTCTTGGAATTGGCTTTACGGCAAATCCCGCAGCAGATGTAGAAGGAGTCGTTATGACTGAAAAGACTAGCGTCACATTTCATGATGAAGATGATGCCGCAGTTATTTCCTCAGATCAAGCAGATAAAATATTAAAAAATATTTTAAATTTTAAAAATAAAATTTCACAAAGTGAAAAAAACACTGTAAAAAATGAACAAGAAAGTAATTCAAGCATTATGAATACAGAACAACTAATCCAAGAGATTAAATCTGTGCTAGATGAAAAGCTTTCTTCTGAAAAAGTGTCTTCGGACAATTTCGCAGAAGAGTCTGTGGCTTCCATTTCTTCTATTGTGAATCAAGCGATTCGCGAAAAGAATGAAGAGTACAAAGGAAAACTCTCGAAGGCACAAGAAGAAAAAGCTCAAGTCGAGGCTCAGCAGAAAGAGCTCACTGCTTCAGTTGAAACCCTAGAGGAAAAACTGAAAGCAGCCGAAGATAAAATTCGTCAATTCGAAGAAGACATCAATCGTCAACATGCGGTTGCTAGATTCGACGCTCGTATGGAAACAATCGAGCAGAGTTACGAATTAAACGAGGAAGACCTTAAGATCGTCGCATCTGAGGTAAAAGACCTACAGGAATCTGATGAAGCTTTTGCTTCTTATCAGGAAAAGCTTGGTGTTATATTCGCTCATAAGAGCAAAGAATACATTCAAGCTCAAAAAGAAAAATTTGACGCAGCTGTAGCTGAGGCAGTGGAAAAGAAAGTTTCTTCTTTGGAAGAATCTAATGCTTCTACCGAAGAGGCTAGTGCTGAAGTGAATTTAGAGGAAGTTTTAGATGACGCTCAAGAGACAACTCCTGAGATTGCTAACACAAATGAAGCTTCTTCTGGAGAGGCGGAAACTCTAAAATCGAAGTTCCAGTCCGCGTTTAGCAACGAAAACATTAAGATAACCTACTAACAAGCATTATGGCATATAGATTATTACCATTCAGACAATACGACGAAAACGACGTCATTAATCTGTTCGCCAATGATACGTCGGACGCTAAGCCGACTACCAATGGAGACGGAAGTGCAGGAGTTTTTGTTAGTATTAAAAGTGGTGGAGGAAACTTTAGTAAAGATCCTATCACCTACGTTGATCGTACGGAGCTTTCAGCTTCTTATGATCATGTTAAAAACCAATACCCTGAAGTTCAGTTAAAAGTTGAAGCCGCATCTGCGGGCGCTTTTGCTGGCGAGGTGGTTGGTATTACATTGAAACAAACTCTTGAAAAAGACGAGAATGAAGAGAAACTTCTCTACAATCCAGTCAAAAGAGATGAACTTCAAGCTGTGCTCTCTGGCCAGGCAGTGCCTATTGCCACGAGAGGTATTTTCACTTTAACAAGTGACGCTTTTGACAATGCTGAAGATGGAACTCCATCTTGTGTGCCTGGCACCGCAGCAGTCATTTCTCCAGCAACTGCAGGAACAGTAAGCGGTGTAGCATTTTCTCTACTTTACGGTGGGGTGGCTACTTCTGTAACTGGTTTGGCTCATGTTGGACAAGGCGGAACTGTTACTAAGTTAACGCCAGATCATGTTGTCGGAACCTGGATTGGTTCAGGCACAAGAAGTTCTGTTGGTCCTATCACTGATGTTCACGCAGGTGCTTATGGCGTCTTAAAACTTAATGTCTAACCTTAGAGAAAGGAAATAAAAATATAATGAATATTACCTTAAAAAGAACCCAAGAACAGCTTGAGTTAATTCAAGCAATGGCCTCTAAGAATAGAGATGTTGCTTATGAAGCTCAAGTTGCTTTAGCTGAGTTTATCGGCCCAGTTATTAATGAAGTAGTTAACAATGCTCCTACTTTGAGTAATTTGTTTACTCCACTTCAGTTTAACGCAGACGATAATCCTAGCATTCCGTTGGATGTTTACTACGATGTAGCTGATGAAGATTACATTAACGTTTACAGCTCCCACGCTCCAGGTGGCCTTCCCACTAACCAAGTTACTCCTTCTTACAACGAAGTGAAGTTAGCTACTTACAAACTTGACACTGCAGTTTCTTTTGATAAGAAATATGCTTCTCGTTCAAGAATGGATGTAGTTAGTAAAACTTTCACTCGTGCTGCTCAAGAAATTCTTCTTAAGCAGGAAAGAACCTCTGGTAACTTGCTATTGGGCGCATTAGCCGCTGCTTCTACTACGATTGATGGAGCTACTAAGAAACACACTATCGCTTGTAACCAAGCAGGACGTTTCTTATTAGACGATCTTAACGCCTTGTTAACCTTGGCCAAGAGAATCCGTCCTTCATTCGCTGGTGGTACTCCTGTAGCTGGTAGCGCTGGGATCACAGATCTTATTGTTTCTCCTGAAACTGTTGAAGATCTTCGTGAGATGGCTTATAACCCAATCAATACACGCGAACAAGATGGTACAGCTTCTTCTGGCACTGCCCAGGGTCTTGCTGCTCCTGACGCTGTTCGTGCTGGCATGTTTACTAGTGCTGGTATTCCTGAGTTCTATGGCGTAAATGTTATGGAAATTCATGAGCTAGGTCCTAACAAGAAGTTCACTAAGATCTTCGCTGGTTTGGCTGGTTCTGGAAATATGGATGCTAACCCTAACAGTGCTAAAGCTGCATTTGATCACGCTGATGCTGATGATTTGGTTATCGGTATTGATCGTAGCCGCGACGCATTTATACGTGCAATCGCTGTTGATGCGGAATCTGGTTCTGAGTTCAGCTTAGTTGCTGATGATCAGTACAGTGTTCGCCAGCAGAAGGTTGGTTACTATGGTTCTATCGAAGAAGGCCGCGTGGTCCTCGATGACAGAGCTATTGTTGGTGTCGCAGTTGATCTATAATTCATATCAACACAAAGTATTAACCCGTCCCAATTTGGGGCGGGTTTTTTATTTCTATTTTTAACTTAAAAAGTGTAATAAGAATAGAATTCGAAGGTATAAGGAAATAATATAAAATATGAAAAAGACTACTTCAAAAAGAAAAAGAGCTTCTAAAAAACCAACAAAAAAGACTATTGCTAAAAAACAATCTGAATTAGAAAAGCTTAATTTAATGGATGGAAAGTTAGAAGTTGATAAAGTTAGAGAACTTGAAGAGCTCTTGGGTGTAGATCAATCTAATGTTTTTAAAACAAATGATTTAGAAGTTTTTAAGGATAATATTGGTCTCATGACACTTACTGATATGCAATCTTTAGCTGTAGAGGCTGGAATTTTCCCTGCAGGAAATAGAGGAGCTTTAAAACAAAAGTTAATCAAAGAATTCATGAGTAGGACAAAAGGGCGTAGATATGCAGCAGGTGAACAAAAGCCAATTATAGACCCAAGTAATCCTGAGTTTGAAAAAGTAAAAAAATTAATGTCTGAAGGTTTCTAATGAATGATTTTAAAGTATTAGCTAACAGCGTTTTTATCAATGAATTTGATAGCGACACAGATATGGCTACTCTTAGCCAAATTTCTGGATGGTTTGAAAATAATGTTGGAGAGTTAAATACTTTAATATTTTCTTCTTTTAGCGGATCTGGTATTGGTGAAATTGACGATATTAAAATTGTACCAGAGAACAGCTTTGGATATGAGGAAAGTGGAATATTTAAACAATTATATTTAAAGCACTTTTATCGTAAAAAAGCTAGAAACGTATTAAAGGGCATAGATAGTAGCGTTGATTTTGTTTCATTGCGTGAAGGCGATTCAATGATTACTAGAACAAATAAAAATGAAATAGCTAAAACTTATCGTGGATTAGCAAAAGATGCAGAAGAAGAATTAGAAAAACAAGTTTATGCTTATAATTATTATCAAGCTAAACCAAGACAGGTTGCTGGAACAGATGTCAGAGTGTCGCCAGTAACAGGTAATCGTGAAAATATAGTCTAATTAATCCCTCACTTCGCCTGCAAGGCCACTGAATAGAAATCCCTTGGTGGTACTGCACTCAAATGAAAAAGTCGCGTTAAAAGTCATATTTGAGCCAATTGTCTGGTTTATTGATTGCGCGACTATTTTCGCATCTTCAAACTTTGTTAATATAACATCTGAAGAAGTTGTAGAATCAGTTGACTTTTTAAATAAAATTTGCATTTGATAAACGTCATCTTTAGAAAAAAGAGTATCAGTTTGACCTGCTAATATATTTGTCGCAACAGCAGATATTTCAATTTGTCCAAGTGTTGGGTACTCCGCCCTTCTATCATAAACATATTTTGAACCTAAACCATAAAGATCTGTTCTGTTTACTGGAACATTTATAGAAACTGAGTCAACATGCATTTTAGTATCACCGCTTAATTGTATACCGCCAATATTTGGATTAGAAAATTCAACATGAATATCTCCAGGTTTAATAAATTTATTGCTTCCTACATTAAAAATACCAGCGCCAACTGAAGAGTCTTCGTCTACACTTCCAGCTTTTACAACGTATCCAAAATTATCAAAATCAGTTGCAACAGTTCCATTATCTCTGTCAACTGCTGGAATTATTCCTGATGCAAATATATTATTAAACTTTGGATTTGAATGATTAGGATTATAAGTTCCGCTAGATTGATCAAACCTTACATTTGAAGCAGAATAATCTACTGATACACTTGGCACCATTCCTACTGCAGCTTCTAATGAATAGTTGTTTACATAGCAGTTTCCAAAGCTTAAAACATCTAAATTTTTAAATCCACTTTGAAAGTTAAAATCAGTTTCTTGTTTATCCGCAACAAATAAAAAGAAATTTCTATCGTCGTTTCCTGTTACCCCACTTAAAAAGGAAGTTTCTCCAGCAACATTAAATCCAAGAGTTTTTTCATTAATGCCATCTGTTAGTAAGTAAGAAAAACCAAGACCTACATTTGGTTGTAACACTGGCTCTCTAGATGCTAATTTTGTACCGCCTATTTGTTTTACTTCTGCTCTATTTACTCCAATATCAAAACTTGCCGTTTGAACCAAGTTTAACGCTGTTAATTTGGAAGAGCCATCAGATCCACTATGAACTTGATAAGCTGGTGAAGGGCCAGTCAATAACGCCACATTTTGATATGCTATTCTATTCCTCATGCCTATATAAAATTACACCACAATCAAAAGACTGTGGTGTAAAATATAACTTATATTTAATAGTGTTTTATTCTATGCAGTACCAGACTCACTTCTAATGTCGAAGTCGCCACATTGAGTTCCAGAGATGAACAGTCCGTTGGTTGTATCTTGTGGACCACCAATAGTAGCACTAAATGATAAATCAACTGATTTGTTGTCTCCAATACTAGAACTGAATGATTCACTATCTAGTGTTGCATTTTTGATAACATAGGCCAACTGACCGTTATCGGTGCCAACAGAAGAGCCACCAGCAACATTTTTATTTAAAGATAAGACAATATCATGTTTAGTATTGTCATAAAGTTCATCAAAAAGATTACCAGCTTTTAAATCTGCGACTGTAGCAGAAACACTAACACTTACTGAAACTGGAAAATCAATTTCTCTAGCAAAACCAAAAGCATTTCCTAGCCTCTGTAATACACTTCTTCCTAGTGGAAGGTCAATTGAGAAACTATTGATGTGTGCAGAAGTAGCGGAAGCGCTGTCTACCAAATTAGTTAATACTCCAGTTCCTAGCGTATCATCAGCACCCAAGAACTGAACTTCTATATCTCCAGGTCTAATTACTTCTCCAACATCACCAGTTACTGGAGCTGGTAAGCCAAAAGTTGCTGGACCCATTGTGCCTGCATCAGGATCAATTGCTGGTGTAGTCATCTTAGTACCAGAAGCGCCAGCAGATTGAGCGTTAATATTCAAACCTTCAACAGAAACACTTGCGGTAGGCACTGCGCCAACAGATGCACTAACACTGTAATTTGTGATAAATCCATTGCCAATTGAAATAACAGTACTATCAGTATCTGTATTTAAACTACTGCCGTTTGCATCATTACCTTCTTTTACAGTTAAAATGTGATAATTTCTACCAGAAGTATTTGCGAGTATTCCAGAAATTGCTGAACAAACTGGAGTCGCATCATTATTTGGATCAACTGATATTCCTAGTTTATCTTCATTTGTTCCATTTGTTACTAAATATGTAAAATCTAGTCCCACGGTTGGTGCATCAATAACAGCTGTATCTATACGAGCTAGCTGACCAAATTGATTAATGTCTGTTCTGTTGATCGCAAAGTTGTAGTTTGCGCTTTGAACACGATGAATTTGGTGCATTGCGCCTGCTGGGATGTCACCTTCATCCTCATTAAGTTCGCTTTTAGCGCCCCCGACTCCACCAAGTCCATTTGTTACTATGTCAATTGTTTGATTACCAGTTGTCTGGTGAGTGACAAACAATGCTTCACTTTGATAAATTACTCTGTTTCTTGCCATGATATTTAAAAGGTTTAAGGTTATTGTTGTTTACAACATTTCTAGTGTAATGTGAAATTTTTTCTAAACTTATATAAAGTTAAAAGTCAACTTTATACTTTACTTTACACTTATTCTGCGCGAGGTGAACGATATTTGTGTATTTCAAAATCAATAAATCCTACAAAAATACCAGGATTTACTTTTTTTCTGACTCTATCACTAAGTTTTGAAACACCAACTGTTTCAATATGAAACAAACTATCAGACGCATCACTTTCCACTTGATTATAGCTATAACCCGTTGGATAAGTAGAAGACTTTATATCTCCGAATTCAGTCGTTGGAAAATCTTCAAAGTCAATAGATGCAAAAGATCTTTTTTGTGCATCTGCAGATAATGAAAGCACACAATCTAAACAATATAAGTCTGTAGTCATAACAACAGCTTTAACGTTTGTTTTTGTAATGTCTAATCCACCAAAAGCAAATGGTTCATTTTGTATACTTTCAGAAGTTATAAAAATTGCAGGTAAAACTTGATCATATGGTTCTACTCCAGTTGTGCTGATGGCTCCAAATCTATCATTTGTTTTGAATTTTTCTATAACTAAATCTTCTTCGGTTTGATTTGTCATGTATAAATTAAAATCTTTTACGCCAAACTGACCGCTTAATGATAAGCTATCGCCTGGTACATTTCCGCTGTCGTCACCAGTAAAAAATACTCTACCATTATCATAATCTATTGTTAATCCGCTAGTTCCGCGAGCTATTTCAAAAGATTCGCCATTTTCTCTTTCACCGCTAATTTTGTCAATAACTATTGGGCCTTCTGTTCCTTGAGAATTTACAACTCCACTATGTAGTCCGCTATCAAATATAAATTGCTTATATTGAGAGGAGTACACACTATAATCACTAGACAGTCGGTCATCTGTCATTTGATAGAATATTCCAGTTTTATTTTTAAAAGCTTCTCCATTTTTTTGTAAATAGTTATCATAGAACAAAAAGAAGCTAGTCATTAAGTTGTGTTGAAATTGCGGTTTCATAATTTTAATTTATTCACTTTTATTAAAAAGTTATTTAATATTTCAGATATATATTTTGTATTTTTAAATTTTCCGCTACGTACTTGACCTTTGCCTTGTATGCCTCCTCCAGATCTACTATTGTCTGATTCAACATTTAAGTATCTACCAAGACCAGAAAGCCCAGTTTCTATACCTTTGAGCCAACTTCTGCCAGTAGCATAAGGTAGTGGCGTAGCATCAAATAATTCTTCTTTTGATGGATAGTACACTTTGAAATCTACGATAGCTCCTTTTGTTCTTATAAATGCTATATATGATGTTTTAAGCATTTCTCTTACGATAGTTATTGGTTCATCATTTTTTTCAAATCCAATAAAACCAAATAAACTTCCCACAGTAACAAAGGAGCTGGGGTCTGCGCCAGTCTTTTGCTCAAGTTCGCGAGTTACTGGATGATTATCAAAGTCAGATAACATTTCTCGTTTTAAAACTTCAAATTCTTTTATAAGTCGAGACTCTATATCTTTTCTTAAAAATTTGCCAGTTTGTTGATAAACAATATCAATTGCACCTGCTGGGACTACGACATTACTCATCGATAGGTTTTAAATAGTAAGTGTAAAATCTCGCGTCAAAAAGTCCATGGGGTCTGTAATCACTAAAAATAGTAAATCTTCTATTATCCAGTTGGACACGTTTTGCATCTTTTAAATAATCATGTGCATCTCCAGAAACCTTGATTCTTACACTGCCAGCTGGTATTTTAATTTTTAATTGAGAATCAATTTCAGAGTCTGCAAAATATTCTTCATTTTGATTTAAATATTGTACTCTAGCTTTAAAACTGCCTGATTGAGTTACATTTACGATACTGGTTGTCGAACCAGCAGTTCCATATACAGAGTTAAATTCTGAACTTGGAGTTGTAACTGTTTTTGTGGCTTCTTTGATTATTTGGATATCACGCGCAAAAGTATCATGAAGACTATCCATGACATCATTTAACGCTGATTTATCCGTAGCTGTAAGTAAACTTGCCATGCTTTTCTTTACACTTTTTATTGTTTTTTGTGTAACATAATTTAGGTTTAAGGTATAAATTATGGACGCAAAAGGATTATTAGGCGATTATTATGGTCGTAATACTAAAAAATTATTTAAAACATTTTTAATTTTATTAGAAGATTTAAAAACAGATCATGAGATTCATTTTTGCAAGCTTCGCAAAAATCTACCAAATCATAAAGAATTAATCGAACAAGCTGATTATTTCGACGAAAAGAAGATGCAATATCTTCGCAAAAAAGTATTAGATATGGGCAATGAAAATATTCGCAGTAATGACGATGATTTGGAGAAGTTCACAATAGAATTCCAATTTAAAAATTAATATAATAAAGGTATAAGGCATGAAGGAAATATATAGTTTTTCGGTAGATTTAGAGACAAAGACTACAAAAGAAGTCCAAAAGACTATTGTAGATAAAGAAACAGGTAAAGAGGAAAAGGTAAAAGCAGAAGAAGAAGTTGTAACGTCTGAACCTGTTCGTATTATTCTAAAAGAACCAAATCGTCGACAAGTTGAAGAAGCTGACATGGAATACAGCATTGAAATGAGTCAATGTGTTAAACGCGGCATTCTTACAAAAGCTATGCTGGCAAATAAATATACTGATACTGGAGGACTTGTTGCAGAAGAAGATGCCAAGAGCTTGGCAAAATCATATGGTAAACTTGGAGAAATACAATCTGAATATACTCGACTTTCTACAAAAACTGGTAAAAAAACAAAAGAAGATAAAGAAAGATTAGCGCAGCTTTTAGAAGATATCGCCGCATTAAGAAAACATATTGTCGATACTGAAACTGCATATGCTTCTTTGTTTAATCATACTGCAGATACAAAAGCTCAAAATCGTGCAATTATGTGGTACGTATTAAATTTGACATATGTTTTTCGCGAAGAATATGAAGAGCCAGAAATATTTTTCAAAGGAGAAACTTTTGAAGAAAAAGAAAATCATTATTTTGAACTTGACGAAAAAGAAGATCCACTGTATCTTTTAATTCAAGGTAAGATTGCAACATTTATTAGTTATTGGTATTATGCAAGTGCCATCACCAAAGAAGACTTTCAAAAATTAGATCAAGATATTGAAAATGGCGATATATAATGAAGTCGCTAAAAGTATCTGTATTAAAGCGAATACTACGTGATGTAGCGCAAGGCTACAGTGTTTCTTATTTTAGAGACAAAAGAATTTATATTCGTCATTTAGGTTTAATCGATCAAGTAGACATTGATGACTATAGAGAAGAACACTACGAAAAAGCTAAAAAACGCGGCATACCAACTGAGGCAGAAAGCTTAGAAATACTATTTGAAGAAGGCGAATGGTCAAAAAAAGAAGAAAAAGAAATTGAAGATAAACAAAAATATATAGATTCTTTAATAGAAAATAAAGCTGGGTTATATCTTCAAAGTCAATTAGATAATCAAGACAAACTTATTGAAGAAGCTCGAAAAGAGCTTACAGAAAGACTTATGATAAGAAGTGCATTGCTTGGAAACACTTGTGAAAAATATGCAGATCAAAGATGTATTGATTTATATGTTATAAGAAGCTTTAATTATGATCAAGAATTTACAAAAAAAGTGTTTACTTCAGATGAATATGACGAATTACTACAAACCGAGTTAAATATTGTAACTGGAATATATGATGAAATATTTACAACTTTTAGTGATGAAAACTTTCAAAGATTAGCGATTGATGATTTTTATTCTACATATTTACAGGCATGTGAAAAACCTATAGACTTTTTTGGCAAAGCAACTTTGCAATTAACAAATTATCAATTAAAATTATATTCATATACAACTTTGTTTAAAAATATATTCAGTTCTGGAGAAGAAATACCTTTTCAAATACGCAAAGATCCGCAAAAAATACTTGATTGGGCAAGAAATCCAAAAGGTCGTGAAAAAGCTAAAGAGGTTATGCAAAAAGCCTCTGAGGGCGGCGCAGGCTTATTTGGCGCTACAAAACAAGATCTTGAATCATTAGGCATTGAAACCAAAGGAGCTGGGACAGTTTCCCTTGAAGAAGCTGCTAAGAAAAAAGGTGGAACACTTGATATGCAAGATTTAATGAAATTAAGTGGAATGGGCTGATTTTTATGTGTAATTGCATATAAGGATAATTGTACCCATGGCCAGAGCAATAGAAGTACCAGTAGTAGCAAAGAAAGGAACGCTTGCAAGATCAATAGAAGGCGAGGCAGCAACGGCGTTTAGAAATTTGGGCAGATCGTCAGGAGCAGTAGCTCCTTTGGGCAGAATGCTTGGAAAAATACGAGGAGACGCAGATGAATTTACAAAATCTATTGAAGCTTCTAACGCACGTGTTATTGCATTTGGTGCTAGTGTTGGAGTTATAAATGGTATTTCTAACGCCTTCAAAGAATTAGTCAGAGTAACTGTTAACGTAGAAAAATCTTTAACTGATATTAATGTTGTTTTAAATGCTAATGAAACTCAATTAGCAAAATTTGGTGATGGATTATTTAAAGTTGCAAAAAATACTGCACAAAGTTTTGATGTTGTTGCAGAAGCTGCTACAGAATTTGCTCGTCAAGGCTTAAGTCTTGATGAAACATTAAAACGTACAAATGACGCTCTTATTCTTACTCGTCTTACTGGCTTGAAAGCCGCAGAGTCTGTAAAAGGTTTGACTGCTGCTACAAACGGTTTCGCAAAAGCTGGACTTGACACTACTCAAATTATTAATAAACTTGCAGCAGTTGATGTTAAATTTGCTGTTAGTGCTGACGATTTAATTGCGGCGTTAAGTCGAACAGGTGCTGTTGCTCAAGATGCAGGACTCAGCATAGATGAATTAATTGGTATGGTGACTGCCGCACAACAAGTCACTGCGCGTGGTGGCCCCGTTATTGGTAATGCCTTCAAAACAATTTTTACAAGAGTACAAAGACCCGAAACTTTAAATACTTTGAGGGAATTAAAAATTGCTGTGGAAGACGCGTCTGGTGCTGCTTTACCAGCTAGTAAAGTTTTACAAAATTTAGCAAGCTCTTATAATGGATTGTCGCGCTCTGCAAAAGATGCAGTAAATCAACAAGTTGCTGGAGTATTCCAAATTAACATTTTAAAAGCTGCTATTGGAGATTTACAAAAACAAAATAGTCTTGCTGCAAGAGCAACTGCAGTTTCTGCAGGTGCAACCGATCAAGCCGCAAAGAAAAATGAAATGCTTAATCAAACAATTGCAGCTCTAACAACCCAAACAGGTTTAGCGTTAACAGAACTTGCTAAGAAAATTGGTGATATATCATTAGCTCCTGGAATGAGAGATTTGGTAGCTAGTTTCAAAGGCGTAGTCGAGGGAACGACTGGAGTATTAGATGGCGAAGGAACTGGTAGTGATTTTGCCAGAGGTTTATTAAAAGGCATTGGCAATGTGTTAACTGGACCAGGATTAATTGTTATAGGCGGAGTATTTATAAAACTGTTTAAAGATTTAACGGTGTTCGGCATGAGCAGTTTAAAAAACTTGCTTGGCTTAAATAATGCCGCAAAACAACAAGCCGCATTACAATCTGGCATTGGAACTTTATTGCAAACAAATACTGCTTATCAAACACAAATGGCCGCAGCCGCAGGCAATGTAAACAAACAGGCGGCAATAACACAAAGATTTTTAGCGCAAGAAATAGCTATGCGTCAACAAGCCGCAGCTTTAACAAGTGGAATGGCAGGCGCAGCTTTTATGGGTGGATTCAGAGTTGACAAAGCTGGAGATCTTACTAAAAAGAGTAGAATGTTTGGTGGCCGCGGAAAGGTTCCTGGATTTGCACCAAACTTTGCACCTGGAGATATTAATAATGGAGTTTTAGATATTGGAAAAACTTTTCCAGTGGCAAGCGCTGAGGTTATGCCTGGAATTGGTGGTAGGCAGAATTATTCAATT